>Ga0255048_10000128_pt1 | contig 51243 bp, 69 predicted proteins | sample JV7_2_2_MG_FD_183619 | JGI IMG/M metagenome (GOLD analysis project Ga0255048, IMG submission 183619) | Seawater microbial communities from Jervis Inlet, British Columbia, Canada - JV7_2_2 | ecosystem: Environmental > Aquatic > Marine > Inlet | place: Canada: British Columbia | collected 2016-10-06 | reverse complement strand
CCCCCGACCCCTGTATGATCGAGATCGCCAGGGAGTACCTATTTTGCTACGTCTTAGAGGGGTCTTTTTTAACCATATCAATAATGCAATAGAATTTGACGTACAATGGCCCAAAAAGTGATCGGTATTCGTTGATTTATTCATCGATTGAAAGAGTAACGTTTCTTTACTTTGTACTAGCGATCGATGTAACGTTTCTTTACTTTGCCCATAAAAAAAGAACTCTATTCGATTAGAGTCCTATCCTTAATATTAAGCCGATAACTAGCCTGATTTTGCCATGCTATTCTATTTTATTTTGCAATTGCTTGATCTGATCTTTTTGTGAATCGTTCACCAAACCCAACAGAATTTCGCCCTTCATCTTCTCGTTGTTCTGAAGTAGTGGCCGCATAACATCTTCGAGTTGCTTATTGATTTGAATGTTGTTGATGTCTCTGTCTGTAGCTGTGCCTACTTCCTTAAGCTCTACGCTATTGCCTATACTTAAGGCACACTCTCGATGAACAGATAGTATAGTGTCTTTATTATGATTTAGGTTGCTATCCTTGTGACTAGAGCCGCATATGATACACCTTTCCTTATCAATCATAGCTTGTATATAAGCGTATGGTTCCATTATCTTCTTCGATTGCTCTAGTTGTTCCCTGTGTTGATTGTCTCTGTGCCTATGATACAGCCACAACCACACCATACCATATAATTGAAACGTCAATAGGGCTATGTGTAAAAGGTTAATGATATGTCCTCCCATCGTATAAGGGGCCTAATATGGCCGATTTGGGCGTTTTAATCGCCTGTAATTTCGTTTTTTGGTGTGCTGTTGCCCTCATTATTAGGATTCGTAGGCATTTCACCATGCCTAGAGGGGGCAAAAGGATCGGGGTGAAGATCCCGGTAAGCCCTTTTTCCTTGCTCTTTTTCCCTTAGTTCGGTAGTAGAGCCCTTATAGCCTAGCTTTTTTGCCATTGTTGGCATAGAAAGCGCCAATTGTGCAAGGCATGCCTGATATTCAGGTGAATCAATCTGATTCAACACTAATTCAGGCATTTCTCTATCAGATTGAAGCTCTGGTTTTGGAGTAATACCGCGTTTTCTAAACTCTTCCAACTCTTCATGACAAGTATAATCGGGGCCAAATGCCTCTTTTACTTGCTCTTTTGTGTAATGGGGGCCTAAGATAAAAGGCTTTTTTTTAATTCGCTCTTTTACCGCCTGATCCGCGTCTTCTTTGCTTTTAAAGATTTTTAGAGGCGGATCTTCGCCAAATTCAAGCCCCTTTTCAGACGGTTTGAAGATTTCGCCCAATTTGAGCCCGGTTATGTTTTCTAGGATTTCATCTTGAGATTGGCCGTTATACCAATTTGAATGATGTGCATAAGTGCATAATATGCAAATAGGGCCTTTTTGGACGAAATTCTTATCGATTCGCAGATCAACGAAAATCTTAAACGTGATCCCGTGCATTTCAATGAATTCTTGTCCACAATTCGCGCAATCTTTGCGAATAGCTATTTTCTTCCGATCTAATTGTGATTTTAAAATCCCGTATTCTTCCCGAGTAAATTGTCGTTCTTCCATTTTCTTTTCATGGGTAGCCAACATTTTTCCGATCACATTATCCACAATCTCAATATGTTCTTTTGCCCTTTCAAGTCTCTGTTTTTCCTGTACGCTGTTCAAATAAACACTGTTTTCTTTTGTGTTCTTACTCGAATTTTCCATAAGTATTCCACTCCTTTATACTTAGTATAGATTAGTGTTAGCAGTGTTACGGATCTCACATAATAAAAAATTATAACGCCTTTCTCAAATCGACAATGCAAAAAAATAGGGACGCTGGACAGCACGTCCAACACCTTTTCGATTAAATTATTATCATAATTTTATATAACTCTTTATAAATTACAGAAACTATATAGATTAAGGGATGTTGCGTTAAGCGTGTAGGACAACCCCAAAAGTGTAGGACAAATCGAGTTTTTCGGATTCGTCCTGATCAAAAAATGGAATCGGTTTTTTAAGTATTGTCACAATTGTGTAATTGAATTGTCACAAAACAGCTATTTTGCCTTCCTGTTTATACGGGTATTATTTAGATTTAGAGCCCATACTTGATCGGGTCGCCTTGATCATTTACGGGTGTTTTTGGCTTGTGGATCTCGCAAAACAGGCGCCCTTTTTGGATCGTTTTCACCGTATCCGCTCCACATTCGCAACATTCGAAATCGTGAATTTCGAGCCCCGCGATCACCTCTTCGATTGTCGGGATATGTTCGGCCGGCCCAAATATTTGCCCGGCCATGAATTGCTTCTGATTCTTGCTAATTGGCATGATAGAATACTTTCGGAATAATTTAGACACATTTGCAAGATAAGCGGCCGGCCGCATGTAAGTTGCTGCAAACAACCAACTTACATTATGGTTTTTCTCGAGTAAAATTATCAGGTTTATTTTCCGTGTCCAAGCTTCCGGTGACGATTCCACGCAACCCAACCAAACGCCCTTACCGCATAATATCGAATCCATCCCCGATAAGGATGACCAAAATCAATCATAGCCCAATACCATATGATATCGGATTTTTTGCGCGAAAGTTTAGCTGTGTAGTATAGATAATCGTGCAATACGCACGATGGGTGTTTTAGCCCGAATCCGAGCCCAAATTCATCGACAAACGTTCATCCGTCTGATATTTTGTCGTGTCCGGCCGCGTATGCCTGATAAATCCAAGAATAGACAAGAGCCCGCGGCTTTTGTCCGTCCGTTTCGTTCCGAATCGCATTCATCCAATGGATTGCAAAATTATTGTGATCGCCGTCTTCAGTGCATTTATCTTTGATGTATTGTCTGATCATTAGTATCTATACCCCAAAAAGCCATGTTGAACACCGGCCGCCGTCGGTGTTGTCTTATGTTTGTATTCAAAATTGAGTTGCGCTGATGTTGCCAGTACCCTAGCCAATAGATCTTTAGTATCGATATCGAATCGTTTGCCCTGGATCATTTCAACCGAAATTGCAAGAGGCCAACGAACATAGATCGGATCGTTTAGATTTCGCGCTGTTCCTAATTCGTTTTCGAGTGTTATGGTCTTTGCAATCGGATCGATATTACAAATCTCTGATAAATCCGTGAAATCGTTTCGTGTGAATCCAATAAAACAACCCGGCCGGATTCCGGGAGCGTCGATCAAAGATTGCGAAACATTTAAAACCGTATCGGTTGATAATGCAGCATTCGAAACAGTACCCAAAGCCGGATCGGTTTTCGCTGTGATCCAAATCGATAATAGATCGCCCGTTTCCGCCGGATACATTAGAGCCCCGCCGATCATATCGATTGGGTAATTTAGCGAGAAAACAAGCTTACTAATTTGAACAGCATTGACAACAGGGATCGACATTTTACGGAAACAATTAGCATGGTTTTCTGGATCCGAAACGCTTGTCTGGTGCAACTTCATTGATTGAACAGTCTGATCAAACGTTGCAATAACTTTTAGTGTTGCATTATCGATAGAATGAGCCGAGTTCGTCGGGCAAAGGGTAGGGGCTTCTTCGATACTATCACGCAAAACGGTTTTAAGAATGTTTTCGGTGTTGCATTTGAATTGATATTTATAAATAATTGTCATTTGTAGATCACCAATAAAGCTGTATTAATGTCTGGGTTATTGTTCACTTTTCGAGCTTGGAATTCTAAAATATATTCGCCGTCCGCAAGAGCTGCAAGAGCGGTTGTAATATCGGTTTTGGTCCAATTTAGATTATCACCAACGATATCAGCCTGTCCCAAATCTGTTGCGCTGGCCGTCGTAAAGTCAACAGCTTCTAACCTCCAACGCCCCTCGTCGGATGGATCATTTGATTTCCCTAGAACATAAACGAAAGCCTTTGCAAACGCTCCTAACCCGGTATTATGAAGGAATGATCGACCAAAGATTACAAACGTTGTGCTCCCGGTACTAATAATGTCATCCTCTGAAAGTTGCATTAAAGAAATCGATACATATTTCGTATCAACCCCACCGGCCGCGTCAACATAAGATTTTGTTGCGGCTTCATCAGCATTGATAGGATCAAGAATACGCAACCGGGCCTTTGTTGTTCCGTCGGATTCAAACAACCCAAGCAAACTGGTTGATATTTTCTTTAAGACGATTCCCAAGAAACCGATCTCGAAAGTATCGGAAGCTGTTCCCTCTTGATCCTGTGTACTCATTTTGATCCTTTACGCGTTTGAAACAGTAAACGAAACTATCGTAATTGCCTCACCGGCCGCCGGTGTTCCGCCAACAGACGCCCTAACAACTTCCGCCGTCGCTTGATTCGTTATCTGTTGCTTTGAATAAAGCCGATCTGTTGGGCCTTGTGGCCTGATTTTCGACGCCGGTTGAAACTTTGCCGAGCTTGTCGGTGTTCCAATGTTGATCGTTGCGCCGCCCGAATAGGGGGTAGTGATCTTTGTCTTTGAAAGTATCACGTCTGCGCCCGCCGGGATCGACGTTGCCGAATCGTTTGTAGCTGCGGTTGTGTAGGTGATCTTAATCGTTCTGATCGCTCCCGAAACTGCGCCAACGTCGCCAACCTTGATCCATTTGTTGGCCGGTACTGCTTCTTCATCCCACATGTAAAGAGTATCGGGATCGAAAGTGATTGTACCGCCGGAAAACGCAACGGGAATATGTATGGTCCGAGCCTGTGCTGTAATGATTTCCATTGATCCGGTTGACGTGCCATTATCATATAATAGATCACCAATCGCTGCCCCGGTTCCAGCAGTAGTTACAACCAACATCCGTTTTGCCGCTGTATTTGTTGGCAATGCAACAGACGTGTCAGCTTGAGCCGAAACAAACTCGAATAGCTTAGTTGATTTGAATTGTTTTAGTGTCACCAAATCATTATTATCAAGAGCTGCGCCCGCCTTTACTCTGGCGTATGCTGTATCGTCTGAGTTTCGAACATCCATTACGCCCGAAGTATTCTTTAGCATTGGGCCCGCGTTTGGTTCATCAACCTGGAATCGATCCTCACTGATTCCTATAATATCTGCAATGTGTGAATCTGCCATTTTGCTATACCTCTAATAGTTCTATACAAATGAAACCGGCTCCCACATTGGAAGTACCGGGAAAGTATGCGGTAAGTGTTTCGTTAATAGCCGATAGTCGGAAGGGGTAGAACGTCTTTGATCCCAGTTTTTTCAAATTGATTTTGTTCGCCGGTGCGATCTCGGAATTATTCGCAGGAAAGCCGATTGACATTGCCTTTGTACCGTCGAATGGGGTTGTTATAATGACCGTTATCCGCATGAGTTTATCGTTTAGTTCGAGTGAAAACAAGAAAAAGGGGGTAGATGTTGCGAAAGTGAAAAATATAGGGGGTATAGGCCCAACGGTCGGATCTGTACCAAGGAAGCCTATAATTTGAAGTTTTCCATTTTTAACGGGCTCAACATCGAAATCCTGAAGAGGGAAAGGAAAATCTCTGGTGATGTCGGGTAGCAAGATGATCGGTGTTGCGTTGAATGTCGTTGCAGTATCGCGAAAATATATCTTGATTGGGACGTAGGATCGATTGGTAAGACGTAAGGAGCTAACAACTTGGCCGAAATCGAAATTGCTTCGGATTCCTGCGGGGAGGTTTAAAAAATCGGTTAGGGCAAACTCGATCATTTTACGACCCCTATGATTTCTAAAATTGATTTATCGTTGGATAAATACTGAAAATCGTTTGATTCGAGGGGTATATTGCAATGCTGGCGAGGGGCTAACAGGATCGGTTTTGCGTTGAATGTGGATAGGCTATTACGGATAAACACCGAGACATTATGATCGCTGCCCTGGTTTCGAACTTCGAACGATTCCACAGTACCGCCAAACGTAAAGGTTTGAAGCGTTGTTGTAGCGTTTTTCCGATCTGTCTCTAAGAATGCCAATTTGACCGCCGATTGAAATCTTGATAAAATATTAGGTTTTAAAATTATAGTGGAAATTTCAAGATTTGACAAGGGCCCGTGGATCGTTTATTATTGCTGTTTCTTAAAGTTCCTTATCTCAATATCATCTATTGGGAGAGGCGATTTTGATTAGCTACGAAGAGCCCCCGAATAAAATCGGGGGTTTTTTGTTTCGAAATAAAAAAAGGCCCTTCCGGGCCCGGGTGTGTAGTGATCCTGTTTCGAATAACAGTTCATTTCTGTTCCATGGAATGTAAATTTCATTTTCAAATCTCCAGTTGTGGGCCGTTTGGCCCGGTTTGGTTATGCTCCAAATCTTTTTTCAGCGTCTGAAATTTCTTTACAACTTGGACCGCATAATTTCTTGTCACACGGCGCACAGATTATTTCGTCTTCGTCTGACCAAAAGCTTAAATTGTCTTTCGTTACGGTCTTACCGCATTGATCACAAATCATTTTCAAATCTCCAGTTGTGGGCCTTTCGGCCCGGTTTCAATCGTTCAATTTCCACAAGGGCATGATTCGTCCGCCAGTGTTCCCAATTCAATTTCCCCGTAGCCCCCTTCGGACCACAAATCCCAAGCGGTAGCATAATCTTCAGAGAGGTACTCACCAAATGTAGCCAGCTCTTCCTCACTCACCACGTACCAGTCTCGACAGGCATCATCGAAAACATGAAAAACGTTACCAGCTCTGTGGCAATTATTGGCGAACTCGTCTGTGGCGAGATATAAATTTTCCTTTCTTTCCCAGATTAGATTGCAAGCTTCTCGATAATCTTTTCCCCCGTGGGTGTAAAAATATTCGTATTCGTTTTTGGCGACAAGTTGCCATTTTTCCTTTTCCTCGTCTTCGGCGAACATAAGATAATCGTTTTCGACAAACACTACTTTTTTGTTCTTTAGTGTTAATTCCATTTTTGTTTTCCTTTTGTTTTAATTTGATTTGATTTGATTAACTTAACTACACAGAGTATAGACTATTTCTTAACCCGTGTCAATAAGAAAACAGAAAATAACTAGAAATAAATAACGCAACGGCCGCAACCCCTTGTAAAACCTCAATTGTTGGTGAAAAAATAATTAAAAAAAAAGCCCCGAAGGGCCCGTTTTCAACTTTTTTTCCATTTAGCCGGGATCCATTTCCCATCACACAACCTAGCTCTTTAATAGGGGCTTTCGCCCCGTTGCGTTTACATTTTGAATTTTAAAGTTCTATTTTTTTGAATTTTAGTCCCTTTTGGGACTTCCCTTAGTGCAACATCATCAATTGAATACCCTAAATATTTGACCCTTTCCCATGCGTTCAACCATGTTGAAGACGTAATAATTTTAACACCAATCCCGCTCAAAACTTCACTGTCATAATTTGCAAAAACATCAACTAAAATCATGTAATATTTCATCTTAAAAGCTCCTTAAATGGGGCCTTTCGGCCCGGTTTGATTAAAGCTCAGATCTAGCTAAAAAAATCACACCTTCACAAATTTCTTGAACGGTTACAGCTAATTGAATTCGTAAAACAGTAGAATGGAAATCTGAAATACTGGCCTTGCCTGTGTTTTCTTCAATTTCGATTTCTAGCCCTGCAACTCTTGCATCATTGCAAATGTCAAGATTTCCGTTTTTAGAATATTCAAAAGAAATCTCATGAATATCAAAAGATACTGTTAGACGTGGATCACGATTTGAACGAATCGTTTCTTTTATTGTCATTCTTCCGCCGATTCGAAGATCTTTTGTTTCGCTGTTCCTTGCAAGTTTTGCATTGATTTCTGATTTAATGATATACGCTTGACGTTTTACTAGTTTGCTGATTTCCATTTTAAAAACTCCGTTAAATGGGGGCTTTCGCCCCGGTTTGATTTACTTGATTTTCTTAACTTCTTTTTCTTTTTTCGTAACGATTGCAGATCCGTAAGCGTCACGAATATTAGCCATTGAATAGGATCCCCGGCTATTGCTCATTTTTTGGCCCCAAGACCACAACTTTTTTTTGCTATTCCATCGAAATTTTGCTGTTTTAAGCGCTTCTTTATTATCGCGGGTGTTTCCTCCAACCCATATCCAACAACCGCAAATTTCTATCTTCAGGCCAACCAAGTTGATAATTTCAACGATCTTCGCTCTTAAGGTTTCATCGATTTCAACTTCTTTGTCTTTTCGTTCATCTGACCAAGTGGTGTAAGCTTCACCAGTTTTCAAAATGTGATCTCTGAGTTTTTCATATTCGTTGTTCACAGAAATCATATCTTCATTTTTTCCGCCGCAATCAGGATGAAACTTTTTTACTAGTGCTTTGTATTGTTCCCGAAGTTCTGAAAGGTTTTTTATAGGTGATTTGAAAAACATTTTTTTTGCTCCTTAATGATTTGATTAACTTAACTGCATGAATCTTAAACTATTTCTTAACCCGTGTCAAGTGGCAAATCGAGAATGAGCACAAAAAAACGCGAATTCCCGCCGAAACCCGCGTAATTGCTGGAATAAAAAATTTAAGATTTATCTCCTTTGGACGATCAAAAGCTCCCCGCGATCTCGAATCGTATCAATTAGACTTTGGATCGTTGGTACGCCCGGAAATTTTTTGTCCCACCGATCAAGAAATATTATAGCAGCGCTTCCGAGTGTGATCGAATGTTCTGTTTTCAGATCTGGGTAGCCCTGAAATATTACGTCGGCCAATTCATCGGGCAATAGTGATCCGCTCTTTGGCCCGTCGGGGAATCCCCATACGTTATGATCGAATGTTAGCATTGCTTTTTTTTCCATTGATCCAAATAAATCTTAACCCAACGATCAACCCTGGCTTTTATCCGTTTCTTTAATTCACAAAAATATTTCATCGGGATATCTTGTCGGTTCAATTCCGCCTAAATTCATCCATTCCTGAAATAGAATATAGATCGTGATCCTTCAAAACAATCTCCTTTGCTTGTATGTCTCATCCTTGGTCCTTACGTTTTCGTATAACCCTTTATCGTCTTGTTTTGGATCATCGGCTGATATTCGAGCCTTTGCGATCTCGAAATATTCTGGCGATAGTTCGATTCCGACAAAATCTCGCCCGGTTCTTTTTGCAGCGATCCCGGTGGTCCCGCTGCCCATGAATGGATCAAAGATTTTATCGCCTTTATTACTCCAAGAAATAATATGATCGTGGGCTAGTTGATAGGGGAAAATTGCCGGGTGCGTTGTGTCATTATTCTTGATCTCGTTAATCTTCCAAATATTAAACCTTGCGCCGAGATGCTGGATCTTAAACCCCCCCCTTCTTTTTATAGAGCCATCCTTTAACCGCTCATTAATACTACCCGCTTTTTTGTGTTTGTTTAATCGATCTCTAATAAGGTTTGCTTTCTTTGGTGGCCCCTTTGAAAAAATAAACATAAATTCAAACTTATCTCTGTATCGATTTGGAGTCATAAAAGGGGTTGTTGATTTTTCCCAAATCATAGTATCATGCAAATTAAACCCACATTCTTTAGCCCATAACGCTTGCCTAAAACTTGTACCCGTTTCGCTTCCCTTTATGGTTGCATCATTCACAATCCAAACTACAACCCCGCCGATCTTGGTTACTCGGTACAATTCTGTGATAACCGCTTTCCAAACGTGATCACCCCATTGGTCGTTGTTCCCTCCGTAGGTTCTCAGGTTATCGTATGGTGGGCTGGTCACTGTTAGATCGATTGATTCGGCTTTCAACGTTTTTAATATTTCGGTGCAATCGCCGATTCTTAAATCACTCAAAACAGCCTCCTCTGTTTAAAAGTTTCATCCTTTACCCTAACATTTTCATACAGCCCTTTATCGTCTTCCTTCGGTTCGTCTGCATGGATTCGAGCCTTTGCGATCTCGAAATATTCTGGCGATAGTTCGATTCCGATGAAATCGCGCCCGGTTCGCTTTGCGGCTATACCTGTGGTCCCGCTACCCATGAATGGATCAAGGATTGTATCGCCTTTATTGCTCCAAGATATGATGTGGTCGTGGGCGAGTTTATAGGAGAAGATAGCAGGATGCTGGTTTTCTGGTCCTCTTGTTTGGTTGTAGATCAACCAATAATTCCATCTAATACCGAATTCCTTTATAATATTCCCTTCAGAAAATTTCTTGGTGTTAATGTTCCCGTCTTTTTTTCTCTCTGTGCCGTGGATTTTTTCTCCATTTGATTTGTTAAATCGATCTCGAATCGGATTGAATGCTTTTGGTTTGCTTTTACTGTAGATAAACATATATTCAAATGCTTGGTAATATCGGTTTGAATCTGGAAAAGCAATTCCTGTTTTCAGATAGATCATCGTATCATGCAAATTGAACCCGCATTCCATTGCCCATAATGCTTGTTTAAAACTCGTCCCTGTTTCGCTTCCGTTTATGGTCGCATCCCCCACAACCCACACTACAACCCCGCCGATCTTGGTTACTCGGTATAGTTCTTTGATGACAGCTTTCCAAACGTGATCACCCCATTGGTCGTTGTTCCCTCCGTAGGTTCTCAGGTTATCGTATGGTGGGCTGGTCACTGTTAGATCAATGCTATCGGCTTCTAATGTAGGAAGGACTTCGAGACAATCGCCGAGTCGTAAATCAATCAAAACAGCCGCCTTTGCTTGTATGTCTCATCCTTGGTCCTTACGTTTTCATACAGCCCTTTATCGTCTTCCTTCGGTTCGTCTGCATGGATTCGAGCCTTTGCGATCTCGAAATATTCTGGCGATAGTTCGATTCCGATGAAATCGCGCCCGGTTCGCTTTGCTGCTATACCTGTGGTCCCGCTACCCATAAAAGGATCAAGGACGATTCCCCCTGTAGGGGTCTTGGTAAGCTTGCATAGATATTCCATGAGGTCTATCGGCTTAATAGTCGGATGAGTGTTGGATCTCGGAGTGTCTCCCCGTTGATATGCGTTGTCTATCGAAGTCTTGCGCCCATCGTTTACATTAGTTTGTGGTAGGTCTTCCAGCCCTTCGTTGCGTTCAGCCTTGCTAGCTTTTGCTGTGTAGAAGAAGCGGGACGCTCCGCCTTCTGATTTAGTGCTTTTTGTCTTTGGTATTGAATTTAATCCTGATAAATGCCAGTCTTTTTTTCGTGCTTGTATGTTGTATCCCTTTAATTCCCCACTTTTCAAAATCCCACTCTGAGCATCCAGCATCGCCCCCGCTTCCTGATCCAGTAGTAGATTTGCGGGCCATCGGCCTTTTGGTTCTGTTGGGTTTCCGAATTGCTGATACTTTCCATAGGTTTTGTTGTTCGCTTCGTTGAATGGTCTAGCTAATGTTTCATTACTTTGGATTCTTGCAAGATCTATATTCAACCCCGCAACCCCAAACTTAAGAGCGTTCTGTGCGAATGTTCCATCTAGGGGTTTCATAGCTACTACGATGGGTTCCCATGCTGGTTTGAGTGCTGTCCCGAATCCATCCCATAGTTTAGCGGCTTCGGTGTTTGGGGCTGTGATGTCTGTTGATAATGTTTTCCCGTCTTTACCTTGAAATGCTCCATCAAAATTTGAGTTTTGATTGCTTCCATCTTTAGCCATTCCAGGCATACCTAATTTGCTACCCACTACCTCCCGTTCAACCCCTGCCGCCTTATCAATCGCCTTTGAAATATCCAAAGATTTCGGGAATCCTGATCCATACAACCACATCATACAATCTCGAATCTCCCATCCAGCATCCTCAATTGCTACGGTCAACCTGTGGAATGTCCTGGTCCCTCCAAACGCTAGCAACATAGCCCCCGGTTTTGCAACCCTTAATATCGCTTCCCAGAATGGTGCGCCTGGTATGCCGTGATCCCACAGCTTGCCCATGAAAGCTAATCCATAGGGTGGATCTGTGATCACCGAATCAATCGAATCGAATTCGAGTGTAGGAAGGACTTCGAGACAATCGCCACAATGTAGATCAATCAACTCTCAATCTCCCAATATTTGTTTCGCATCAGCTTGATTTTCTTTTGGAATTGATCCGTTTTATCTTCTCAATAATTTTGTTTTGATCCTCTTCCTTAATATCCGTGTCCCAATAACATCTAATAGCCCCGATTCCTTCGGCCGCAAATAATGTTGCATTATCTATTATGTCATCTTTAGGGAATCCGATCTTGGATCCCCAAACGATATGATCAAATTCGATCTCGTCGCGATTCCCAACGCTCCCAAACATTAGATCTACAATAGTATAATTAATACAAGGGGGCCCCTCAAAGACAACTGCAATATAATCGTAGGGCTGATAAATTAGTTCAACTCTATAAGCTCCTATTTCAATTTGATCTGCTTTCATGTGCCACCCCTTTGTTTTGATTTAAATAAGTAGCTGGCAGCAAAATCCTGTCAACATCAAAAATAAACCCTATTAAAATACTATTAAAGATCACGAAACAACCTCCATTTTAAAAACTGTTTATTTAATGAAACAACGTTTCGTTTTGTTTTCAGTGTCCAAAAGCTTGTTTTAGTTTTGCGTCACCTGAACCTGAACCGTAACCGGAACCCGAACCGAAACCGAAACCTGAACCGTAACCGGAACCCGAACCGTAATTGGAACCGAAACCGAAACCTGAACCGTAACCGGAACCCGAACCGTAACCTGAACCGAAACCGAAACCTGAACCGTAACCGGAACCCGAACCGTAACCTGAACCGAAACCGAAACCTTCACCGTAACCGAAACCCGACTTTGAAAGCCGTAACCCCTTAGCTAGATAATCCCTGTTAATGCGATCCATTCCATAACGCAACAGATTATGATGTTGCATTAGAATAAGTTGATCTTCATTGGATACTTTCCCAGGAAAACATACTTTAAATATTTCTTGATCCGTATATCCAGATCTTCGGAGTATGTTGATTTTACCGATCATTCACTCTACCCCGAATGCTTTTTTTAGTTTTATGTCCCCTAAACCGTCACCGGAACCGAAACCTGAACCAAAACCGTAATCTTCCCCGGCACCTTCACCGTAACCGGCACCGTAACCGGCACCTTCACCGTAACCTTCACCGTAACCGTCACCGTCACCTTCACCGTAACCGAAACCGAAACCGTAACCGTAACCTGAACCGAAACCGAAACCTTCACCGTAACCGTAACCGTAACCCGACTTTGAAAGCCGTAACCCCTCAGCTAGATAATCCCTATCAACGCGATTCATTCCATAGCGCAATAGATTATGGTGTTGCATTAGAATAATTTGATCTTCGCTTGATATAGATCCCGGGAAACATGCTTTAAATGTTTCCCTGTCCGTGTATCCTGATCTTCGGAGCGTGTTTATTTTATCGATCATTCATCCCACATTCCAGATTCGAAGACTTTAACTGCTTTTTCACTGCATGGACCGTACCCCTCTACTTTCTTTGTAATCGTCCACTCATCGATTGCTTTGCTGATTTTTGATCCGCTCGCTGGGCCATCAATGGCAGCTCCTAAAACACCTTTGGTTTCGACCGACCAATATACAAGCATCCGACAATTTTTTAGCGTTGGTTTTGCCTTTTTGATTTCAACCACTGTTGCATAGCCAAATAAAACAACTCTTGGCTCACAACATACGAGATAAGCGATTTCGTTATCTTCAATTTTCATAATTCACCCTTTTTTTCTTCGTTTAAGAATCTATTTACAGTGTTGTATCATCTTAGATCCATCAATCAAAATACCTCGCTTCCTCAAATCCTGTCGGCCATATGTTGCGGGCTCTACACTCTTTTAGCTTATCAATCTGTTGATCAAATTCGATTTCAAGGGATTCATATCGATCATCACTAATCAGCCAATAGCCGGATCGGAAAGGGTGTTTTTTTTCCACGGCAAAGACACAAATCGGGTAGTATAGCCCTGTTGCGATCAATACCGTTTTGTGGTAGTAAAACGCTTGCATTTCATAGTTATATTTTCGCGCATCAAACTTGAACTTATCAAGATCTTTTGTGGTTTTAAGATCCAACAAATAAACACCGTTAAACCAATCGATCCGAACCTGAAGTTTTACCCCCTTGTATTCTGTCCGGACAGTAGTTTCAGCGATTCCAGTTGATAAAAACTCTTTGATTTTTTCATGGGTTAGCACCGAAACCCTGCATTTCCCCATGATTTTAGCTTCTGAGGGGAATATCAAAGGCTTTTCGATTCCGTTTTCTTCGATATATGCGTTTTGTTTTTTCGTTCCATGAGAGAAAGGCTTACCGGTTTTGGTGTTGATCTCCCCGCCGACGTGATACAGTTTTTGAAACTTCTTTGCGCCCTCTAATATCAATGTATGGCCAGCTCGACCTAGCGCCAAATCCGGCCGATCCTGATCGGTTAATCTGCCTAATTGCTTATCATTGTATAGTTCAGGACAATAGCAAAACAAGCTGAAATCGTGCGATCTAAGGTATTCCTTACCCGTTTTTTCATATTCCGAATACTCTTCAACGATAAGCCAATTTGGTATTTTCATTTTGTTGATTCCTTAAAGTTATTTACGATCCTCATTTAGAAAATCAATATAACAAGCCATGTTGCAATAAAAATAATCAATCCTTTTGCATGTTATTTTGAAATAAAAATCAAAAACAGGAACACCGCAAAACCCGCATCCTTTCACAGTGCAAACGCTTATCCTTTTAGCCGGTTTTCTCTTTGCCGGTAGTCTTTTCTTTACTGGTAGTCTGATCGCTGCCATTTGTAGATCCCTTGGTTTAAACGTATCCGAAATCGTCTCAAGTGAATTTCTTTTTCACTCATAATATTTATCAATCACCATTTTTTTCGCATAAGTAGAAAGGAAGGAAAGCAACCGACTATTAGCCGTCGCGGGAATTTGTGTTTCGATTTTAATTAAAATAGCCTTAACCATTTTGTGATCTTCCGGTTTCGAACAAATATATTCGTAAATCTGTTTTGCCGTCACCGTCACCGGCCGCCGGACGTTTCTAAATCGTAACTTAAACGGCAAATCCAGAGGTAATTTTTTCACAGCTAAATACTGCATAAAGTCCTGATCGAATGGCAACGGTGCCATGTTAGAGGGGTTTGTCAGCCAATCCATTTTTAAACCTCCTAAATTGAGAATCTAGGTAGCTTACTCATTTTCTTAACCCTTGTCAATGAAGAAATAAAAAAAGGCCCCGAAGGGCCCGTCCGTTGTTAGCTGTGGTCAAAGAAAACCCACCCGCCGCCGAAGGTACTCGGCTCTCCGTCGCCAACATATTCGATCTTTGCTCTCATCTTGTAACGCTTCCAGCCTACATAATGATGAACGCGGCCCGTGATTTTGACGTTGACGCCGATAGTAACTTGAATAATAGACAACATCACCCGGTAATCACATCCAGGCCATTCGCTATCAGTATAGGTGTCTTCGTCCTTAACCAATTTCTCTGCGAATTTCCATCCGTCGCCATGTAAAACCAACCCGTCTAAATCTAAAATTTGCTTTTCCATTTTTTTCTCTCCTTAAAGGTAAGTAATTGATTAACTATGTAAGGTTGTAGCAAATGTCTTAAGCCTTGTCAAGTAGAGATTTAATTTTAAGCAAAAAAAAACCCATGCCCTCTAGCCTTTCACTAGATTCTATGGGGTTTTAAGGATGATAGATCTTTTATTTTTTTTCTGATAAATTAAGTAAACCAACCCAGGCTAAAAGCAAAATTGCCATGAAAATAATATATCCGGACCATTCGGCGATCACAACAGCTTTGTTTGCCGATATCCAAAAATGGATAGTGAAGGTTAAAAAAGTTGCAACGATCACAAAATCAATAAATCCGTATTTTTTCATTTGTCCCGCTCCAATCCCATTGTGAGGAATCCGAAGAAAACCACAATTAAAATCAACCCGCTGAAATAGCCGCTTAACCGTAGGATAAATAAAAGCGTAGGTGATATATCAAGCCACCAAAACCACAGAGTAAACAGGCAACAAGACATAATTACCGATACTCCCATTAGCAGATCTGATTTCTTTTTTATCATTTTTTAGAACTCCTTTTGGTTGCTATTATAAGCTGTGATTGCTTTTCGAACTTCCCGTTCTTTGCGTTTGCATTCTTCGAGAATTTTTGAATCTCGAAATCTAAAATAAGTCGTTTGGAGCTGCATCATTTGATCAACTAATGCAACGAATTCTTTGTATTTCATTTTTTTTCATCCCTAATAATTGATTATAACATGAGGAATCTTCCCGCTTGCAATTTCTCGGATTAAAAGCTTTGCATTGTATTCCTTCATTTCAGAGAATTCAACCAACGCTTTCAAAATCTCTTGGTTGATTTTTCGTTGGTGTTCTTTGTCCTCTGTTTTCCGCCGAGCTTCCGCCCTTTCCGATTCCTCTTTTTGATCTTGTCTGGCTTTTTCCCGGATCGTTTTTTCCTTTTCCCGATTCGCTTTCTCTTCCGCTTCCCGTTTTCCTTTCTCTTCCGCCTGTTCTGCGATCCGTTTTTCCCGTTCAATCTGATCCGCGTCTTCTTTTTCCTTCCGCAGCTTTTCAAGTTCAGCTTGATTGGCTTCTTCGTTTTCCTTCTCTTCTATCCTCACCTTCAATGCCTTGATTGCCAATTGTTTTTCTTGTTCCGCTTCCGCTTTGAACTCGGCAAACGAATCGAGAATAATAAATTCTTCAACGATTTGCAGTTGTTCGATGAAATATTTTGAATCTGTAATCGTCCCGTCGCCTCTAAAGATATTGTCTGCATTTTTAAGGAAATCGATATCCTTTTGGATGTCTTTAGCCCTCTTTTTCTCTTCCTCTTCCCAAGCCGTCAACGGTGATCGATATTGTTCCTTCCATTCGTCCAATTGATCCCGGATCCGTTTCCGGCTCGCGTCGATTTTTTTCGGGATCGCTTTGTATTCCGCTACCAGCTCCTTCCCGTATCCGTCGATCAAAGTCTTCGTTTTCGTGATCAACATAGCGTTTTTCTTCACCATAGCCCGGGTTGATTTGCTGGCCGCGTTCGGTTGCCCGAGTGAATTGATCTCGATTTTGATCCGATCCAGCAGTCCCGAAACCTTTTCAGGATCTTGGATTAGATCGGCGATCTGATCTCTTGTGGTTTTGATTAGCTCGCTTGTCAATGTTTACCTCTTTCTTAAGCAGTGTCAAGTAGAAAAAAGAATTTATCTAAAAATAATAAATTGTTTCATTAACTGATCGTAGGTTTCATCGGGAATAATCTCTGTGCCAACATCTCCAAAACATTTTTCAATAATTGTACAAATTCCCGATTTTTTGTTTTCAACTATCCCTTCTAATCGATCAGCATTTAGCAATGTTGAATTTCCGTTGCATTGGAATTCCAAAAAAATCATTTCATTCCCTCCAATTTTTTAATTTTTTTCTTCAACCGTTTTACTTCACCTTCAATAGATTCAAGCCTTTCCATCAATAGATCTCGCCGCTTCCGGTTGCTTTCGGGTTTGAGGTTTTGGAATTTCTTATTATTCCGGATCAGCAAAACGCCGTTTTCACCTTCCTTGATTATGATTTTCTTTTGGTTTTTCCACTGATATAGCGTCTGCCTTGAAATGTTTTTTAGATCTGATGCTTGGGAAAACGTCAACCATTCGGGTAATTTTTCCATTCTGTATCCTTTAAAAAATAGTTGGTGGTAGCTTAAACTATTTCTTAATCATTGTCAAATAAAAAAAGCCCCGCTGTTAAACGAGACTTTCTTTGCTTATTCCAAACCCGAATTTTTATTTTTAATTTAGCATGACAAACATCCTTTCAAGAGTAATAATTTTGAATACAGACTATCAAATATTCAATCGATTAGCAAATGAAAATATAGGATTCCCGTTTTACTTCGATTATTTGTAGCCCTAAAACCTGATTTTCACAATCAAAATCTAAGTTTTTTTCCGTCGCAAGTACCAATAATTTCTGGATCTCTTCTGATCCTAAAAATATTTTCCTGGGTTCTTTTCCAGTATTCATTCGCCAAGAGTTTTTTCTACTGTTAATCATTGTGAGAATTTCAAGCCCTTCTGAAATGTTAGTATCTTCCGCCATACAGATCCCGCCTTTCTGTTGTTTCTTCCGACCGATCTTCAACCAATTCCTCTTTTAATGCAACGCCCAAATAAATCTTACCATAATTTTTCCTCTTCGACTTGAACACCTTTCCAAATCGCTTTGAAAAGTTCGGGCTCCCTAACGGTTTCAAGTTGCATTCGTTCGACCATGATTTATAAGCTGCGTAAACGTCCTTTGCGCCAACTGTCCACAAAACCTCGTCGTCTTTGTCAATCGATACTGTGCAACAATCGTCGATAAATCGTTTTATAACGTCCTCTTCATCACGATAATCTTTGGTGTCTTGCTTCACTTTCTCGGGTATCATCAAACCGTCTATTTGCCATTTAAGACAACCATTAACTAGCCATGCGAGGATTCCCGGTAACTCTTTTTTCAGCTTCGCTTTCATCCCCTTATCTTTTTTCCTATCGTTTTCCTTGATCGGATTATCGCAAAAATGGATCGGGTATTCGATTAGAAGCATGCGCTCCCAAAGAGCCGGATCGTTTGCTGGCGCGTGAGGTTTGTGATTGCTGAAAACGAATAGGGTATGTGAGGGGGGAAAGTTTACAATATTGCCGTGTAGCGGGCGACAACTTATCGTACCGCCGCCCGTTAGAAACTTGACTCTTGATACGTTGAAATGCTCATTCTCGCCCGTTTCCGATAGCCACCCGATCCGGAGCCCCCACAAATCATAAAGCTCTGGCTCGGCCGCTCCCCGGCTTGGAGTCTTTGACGACATAATAACATCTTTAGAAATCGGGCCCGCTAACGTTCCGAGCACTTCTCTTATGATTTCAAATTCGGTTTCCTTTCCGTTTCGCCCCTCTTCGCCCCAAATAATCGGGATCAAATGTTCCGGCTTTTCACCCGAGATCGATTGACCCAGTAGCCGTTGCTTAAACTCGATCATTTCGTCCTGATCTTTTTCAAAATACACATCCTTTTGAAATTGGATCCAACGTTCGCATGGCTCGTCTAGCCCTTTCCAATCGACCGGTGCGACTTTCCGAAGATAGTCTTCGGGATCTTGCTTTCTAAAGCTTCCATCCTTTAGATCAATAACACCGTTCTTTGTACCGAGTAGCCAAGGGTTGCGATCCCATTGTTCACCCGTGATCCCTAAGAAATGGCCCGTCTGTACGATTTCTTTGATTGCATTTATTCTGCGGACCTGCCGAAGCTTTGCAATTCGAGAATAAACCGTTGTTTTTTTCCCGTCCAACGCCTTAACCCTGGCTTCAATCTTAGTATCAATCTCTGTTTTCCCCTTCTGTTTCCCTTTCTCGGTTGCTATCATCTTCCCGAAATGGCCCGCTAATTTCGCGTAAGTATCTACGATCACCGTTTCAATGTCTCCCTTGATTAGCAAGGTTTTATCTTCGATCCAATAATTCTTGAAATAGTACCAACGTTTTGCGCTGCAATCGTAGCAAAAATGTTTTTTTTGGTAGTGACTAAACAGCCTAGCGTCGCCGAATTCGTCGTTGTGAAGACATTTTAAAACGAATTTTACGTCGAAACCTTCGGGGGGATCTTCCGTTTTCGTTTCCGGATCCAATCTGTTCCGATTGGGATCGAAAAAATCTACACATGAATCGATTGCAAGACGAATTGTTGATTTTTTATAATTATCCCGATCCCATTTCTCGCGATAGAGTCCTGACATTTTGAAGAAGCGATCTATTTTATCAAAATCACCTTGACAGTAAAACGCTAGGATATCACACAAAGCCAAATCTGAAGAGCTATGATTTTCACCCCAGTCACCGCCCCATAATTTTAAAAACTTCGCCCCGTTCTTTGCGCCTGTCATTATTTCAACAAGCTTTTGATCATCTATGTCTGTTGCTTCAACGGGTTTCCTGTTGCGTTCTCTCTCTTCCGCTTCCTTTGCTTTCTGGATCTCTTCGGCGAATGATTCCGAATGAAACCTAGCGATCTCTATTTCGCGGTTGCAAACTTCGACCGGTAAAGATTCGAGCTTAAGCCCTGTACAAACAAAAAACCGGCCCGAATCATACATTTCTAGATCGCCTTTTCGCCGTCGCCCCTCTGGGAGTTTCCCACGAATTAAAATATGATAGCCCGTTTTGGATTGGGAAAACTCGGTATAGCTGTTGATTTGCTTTATGATGTCAACGGCCCAACTCGTTGCCTTGCCCTTGCTAGTCACACAATTATCTAGGTCGATGCCCGAGTATGGATCATCTTTATCAATCGCGAACATCAGCCCCGATAGGCTTTGAGTTTCAACGTTTTCAATCAAATAATTAAGAGCCCGATCAAAGCTGACCCAGGTTTTCGAATCGGTACTGCTAGCACCGTAACCGGTGATCGGTGAAATCGGTTTTTTAATATTCTTTTTTTTCGGGTTCGAATGTGGAATCGATTTCCAACAAACCCAACGCCTCAATTTTTTAAGCTCCTCTGGAAATCGATCTAGATTTTCAATATATTCACTGATAGATTTTTGTGTTTCACTTTCCATTTTTCCTCAAATGTAAAAGCTTATTTTTGATTAAAAACGATTCGAGCTGTTGGGAATTTTGAATTATACCATAGGGAATCTGGTAATAATCACAAGCCTTTTGAAACTGTTTTTGTTGTTCGGTTTGTCTTCCGCCCTTTTCCCGCTTGTATTCTAGCTGCCCGCACCAACCACCAAACGATATCAATAACTCGTCTGCCAGCCCCTCTAACCCGTATTTTGTCGGCACTAATTTCTTGAAAGCTTGCCGACCGCCCGGTAAAGATTCCATTGCCTTTTGAACTTGAGAGAATCCAAACGCTAAACCGCTTTGTTGCTTATAATGGATCCCGTTAAAATCGTTTGATTGTTGCCATTTCGCGATCTGCACGTGACAACTATTTCGAACCTCTGCTTCCAACGGATTTTTTTCTTTTAATTTCTTTTCCATTTTTCGTCGTCTTCCTCTACTTCGTTAGCATGATGAATAGTAGCTTTAATAGCCTCTAGATTTGTTTTGAACACGGCCGAAATAGCAACTTTCCCGATTGCAAACGCTTCTATTGTATTTTCTGGGCTACTGCCCGACGCCGTTGTAGTAAACTTTTTCCCGTCATCAGACACCATGCAAACGATCATTTTTAGACCGTGTTTTCTTCCGAGTTTTATCAAATCGTTTTGGATTCCGTCTATGTTTATCATACCTCTTGCCTTTCGTCGTAATCGTTTTGTTCTTCGGGTTCTTGGTTTTCAACGTGTCTTTGGTGGTTTCGAAAAATCTCGTTTCCGATAAAATGAATACAACCAAAGTTTCGACCTACCAAGAATTTCGTTGGATCTAATGTGAAAACACAACTATCTGTTATATTGATAAAGTCACAAGAAAACGGATCGTCATTTTTACAAATTCCAAACACTTTGTCTTTGTTTCGGCTAACCCAATACTTGCAATTTTTGCAACTTTTCATAACTCCACCTCGATATTCCAAATTTCAAATTGATCATAGTCTTCCTCTTTTATAAAAAGTTGTACGCATTCAGGAAATTTAAACTCACAATCATTCAACTTTTTTACAAATCCATCAATATCAAAATGATTAAAACCTCCAATATAAATATCACATTGGATGCCTTTTTTCTGTTTTGCATATTGATCAACCTGATTCAAAATTTGACCGGATTCATTAGCCTTCAACCATTCTTGCAACTGTGATAAACCAAGCCCTTCTTCACCTTCGCCGCACATCGTTATCAAAATCACATCTGTTACCATACTCATATTCTTACCTTTGATTTTAAAGAAATTAAATAGCCCGCCTTTTTCTTTGAAATCCCGTTGATCTCTATAGCCGAATACCCAAGCCCCAAAAGAAATCCGCGTTGCTTATCCGTAACACCGTTTTTGATCGCCGAATATGCAAGCTCTTCGCGTTGCGTTAATAGCCCCCCTTCTAATTTAATTATTGTTAGTTGTTTGGCCTTCTGTTGGAAATCTATATTTCGGTATAGATCCATTGAAACTTTAAGACAAATCGAAAATATTTCCTTTCGGATCAGATCTTCCTCTTCGACCTTTTTAAATCTTTGCTCGACAACCTCTATTGATCGCTTCTTCATTCCTTCCGTTTCTGTCTTCCATTCATAGCCGCAAAAACAAACCTTGGTTTTTCCTTCCGCTAGCCGGTAACACATCGGGCAACGTCGGATCGGTTCAAGCTTTGCCTTTCTTTTCTTTTCAAGATTCCATTCTCTTAAAGTATGTGAAAATGAATGGGTTTCTATGTTATTTGCAATATCAATGCAAATCCATTTATCCTTTCCCGGTTCACATCGGCTCGGCCGCCCCCATTTTTGGATCTGGTTTCCGGGGCTCAATGTGGGTTTGCAATCGACTAAACAATCAATCCCCGATATATCGAGCCCTTCCCCGAGCTTTCCACAGTTTACAATTCCTGTGATCAATTTTTGCCTGAACTTGTACAATATTTGATCAAGCTTTTTCTTTGGTGTTTTATAATCGATCATGCAAAACGAGTAACCCGTTGCATTAAATTTCTGTTCTAATTCGTAACCGTGTTTGATATCCACAGAAAAAACAATCGTTTGGAATCCCTTTGCTAATTCTAACCACAGTTTCACCGCTTCGCCGTTCAACTGGGTTGTATTTGCCTTTCTCGATAACTGTTCTTGATTGTAATCAGCCCCGCTCTTTTCTACTTCTGACAAATCCGGGTATATGTCGGCCCCGTAATACTCACCTTTGACCAGCATCCCACAATCAATGAGCTCTTGAACCGTCGAACATTCAAACATTGCCTGGAATCCATCAGGCCCTCCCAACGGCCGCCCGTCTGATCTGCAAGGTGATCCGGAAAAGCCCAAAACGCGAGGGTTGCTATAGTGATCAATTATCTTTTGGATGGAATCACACATGGTTCTGTGAGCCTCATCAATGAAAACGTATTTTGCGGGGGGCAAATTTCGACGGATCAAGGTTTGGTACGTTCCAATCTGGATCAATGGCCCTCGGTTTTCTTTGCAGCCGCTACGAATGATCCCGTATTCGAGCCCTAACGCATCCAGATCGACCAAGAATTGATCCAAAATATAACCCTTGGGAACGATTAGCAAAACGGGGATTCCCGAATCGACAAGCCAATACAGAAACCAGATCATTAACTTGGTTTTTCCGGATCCCGGTGGGGAAACTACCAGGATCCGAAACAAGCCCTGTAGCAACAAACGCTTAACGCCCCGAGCCCCTTTGATCTGATGATCCATTAGGCTATAGGTTTTAAGCTCATATTTAGAATGGGATTTCATCATCATCAATGCTGTCAATCGCCTCGTTTGAAGACTTTGAAGGTTCAACCGTTGGCCCGCTCGCGTTTTTCGCGTCGTTCTGATGAGCAATTATCTCGTTGCGGATATTACGATTTGAAAACTCATTGATTGAAGCGATCAGTTTTTCAGCTTGGCCAAAGGTCAAATCCGTCAAACTGCTTTTGCCTGGGAATAGCCTTGATATTTCATCCCGCCGCCAATTCGACGCGATCAACGTTGCTTCTTTTTCGGTGCAATGTTGGGCGTTTTGATTGATCTTTTTTTCCAGCATCATAACGATCTGCGTTTTTTTCCCGTCGCTAGCCGGTTTGTTTTTCTCTTCCCCTATGGCCCGCCGATAGTGGCTCTCAAGGTTTGTACCATGAACCTTGTACCCTAACATAATCGCTTTATTCGTCGCCTTTAGGCTTTCCCCTTCCGCATCCACACAATCTGAAGGGCACGAATGGACAGCGGAAAACCAACGCGCTCGGGGCTCTTCCTTGGTACAAACCATTATAGTTGCCTTGATCAACTCTGGCCATTGTGAGAAATCCAACTCTCGGCCGATAATAAAGAGCTGTGACCGTTCGCCGTTTTGTGGCTCGGGCAATTTTTCACTTTCCGTAGGTTGGGTCGTTTGCGCCTGTGCCGGTTGCGCTGCCGGTGTTCCCGTCATCGCTGCTTTGGCTTGATTATAAGCTGTTTTCCAATTATCAAATACCGTTTGCTCGCCGTTTTCGATTTTCGGAACGTTCATTTCTACCCAACCGGCTTTGAAGGGAGCCCCGGCTTTTGTCACCATTAGCCCCATTTGGATCGCTTTATACCAAACTTGCTTATCAGCATATTCAACCATATTTTATTTTTTTCCCTTCGGGTAATTCGATTTTGGAATCTAGTAAAACGTTTTCGACCATGTCGATAAAATCCAATCCGGCACCAAAACCGATTTTTTTTCCTTGATCCCGCAACAAAGCCTTGTATCGTTTTAGTAGGGCTTTGTTGTAGGGATTTGATCGAAAATCAATCCTCATTGGAATAGTTTTTTCAACCGGATAAAATTTTGAAACAGTTTTTTCCATAATTACGCTCCTTTCGTGATAAGAAAATACAGAATCTTAACACGATTGCAACATAAAAATAAAAAAAAGGATAGAAAAAATGAGCACACCCGAAGAAATGGCCGCAACTCACGCCGCAAATCAAGCCGACTTGATCGTAAAAATCGCAACCGCCCGAGATTTTGCCGATTCGTTCGGTATGAGTGAGGTAGAAAATTCGCTTCAAAGAATTATTGATTGTATCGATTCCGGGCAAAGTGAAAAGCTCGACGAGGTAATCGAAGAATTTGCCAATCAATAAAAAAAAGGATCCGAGTGATGAATCGGACCCTTTTTGCCACGGTGCTAAGATATCTTTACCCGGTTGCCCGGTAGATCGTTTCAATCGCCGCTGGCAACATTACCTTAATTAGTTCTATCCAACCGTCATCGACGAAATCAAGATAACCCTCTGCTTTAAATTCATCAAGAGCAATCCCGAATCCTTCAACGATAAAGGCTTTCTTTTTCGCCCCGTCAACGTTCGCCTCTTCCTGCGTTCCGCTTTCGTTGGTTGTTAATTCCGTCCAAGTTTTGGCCGCTTCAACCGCTAACCGTTGCGCCTTTCCTAACGCGTCTAACCAATCTTTTTCCTCTACTTCTTTTAATACTCCCTTAACATGATCTGCAACGTGTCGGGCTCTTAAACTCATTTCGATCCTTTCCTTCACATTTTTCATTTCTGGTTCAATGCCAACAACGGCCTTGACTCCATCAGCTACAAGAGGATTATCAACCCCTCACCCGCCGCCCTTGAGGATGGCGTCAATTAAGAAACCTATTACCTCAAGAGCGGCTTTTTCTAACATCTCTAAAAGGGTTTTATCCTTCACAACATCAGCAAACGCCGCTAATTCTGCACCGCCCCGGGCAAGTCGATCAAGAGCTTCCCGGTTGTATTTTGCTAGAATTTCGTTGCCTTCGTCGTTGGCTTCCTTCAATTTTAATTCGCGATTCGCGATCCGGCCGCCGACGTTTTCAGCCCACGTTCTAGCTTGTGGGTTATCACTCGAAACGTTTTTCAAGATCATTCCCGCAACTTCAAGTGATCTTTTTGCTAGTTCGATTTCATTCATTCTTTAGGCCTTCCTTTTCTTGAAACGCTTTGATTTCGTTAAGTTGCGCTTCTTCCGCAAAGAGCAAATCGCGTAAAAGGTCGTTGTAATAAACCTCGCCCTTTGTCGTTTTGATTTCGAGAAAGCCCGGAGCTTTCTCTATGTCTTCTGTATGCGCCTTTCTGATATCGCCGTTTGTTCTGATCATTGCGTCAACAAAACGTTGATCGATCGATGAGCAAGAAACCAGCAAATAAGCGGCTAACAGAAGGATTGCAACGCTCGTTGCATTAAATATTTTTTGTCGCAATAGAATATCCTTTCGTAAAAAAAATGATGAAACGTATCACCAAACCACACAAATAATTTTTTAGATTTTCCCATTTTTCCGATCAATCTCCTTTCTGATTCGATCAGTTTCTTCTTTAAAAATTAGATCCGCTTTCCCGTTTATCGGTAATTTCGCAATCCGTTTCAACGTCTTGATATACCGCTCATAATGATCAACCGTCCTCTCGATTTCCTCTTTTTGCTGCAACCGTTCGACCTTCAAAGATTCTCGATGAACCGTACAAGACGTTGAAATCTGTTTTAAAAGACTCTTTGTATTCTTTTCGTGTTCATCCCTCAAAGCCTGAATCGCGTTCTCTTTGGTTTTCTGCAACGCCAAATAGGATCCCCACAAGGCACCAATAACACCGGCCAAAACAACAACCGCCTTTAATAATAATTCTGCTGGATCTTGCATTCTTTCCCCCTTTTATCCTGCTAATATTCCAACGCCGGTTGACTTCCGCAGCTTCACAAGTAAATCATTATGTGAGGCTTGTAGATCTGTAACATCATCGATCAGTTTGTTTATTTGATCGGTCAAACTCGCGTTGTTATCGTTCGTAATTACTTGAGAATATGCCGCTGTACCATCTGCAATTATTGATCCCGGTGTTCCAGTACTGGAATCGGTCAACACCGCCGAAGATATAGAAGGAACAGCCGCTATAGTATCTGTTCCGGGTATTACGCCCGCTAGAAATATCTCTACAAACGTATCATGGATAAGCTGAAAGTTCGCGCTATAGCTTGCATTCCAACCCTGTGCCCCATGATCGAAAATGATTAAACCGCTCGTTAATACTGTCATTAATCTATCTCCTAGCCATGATAAAAACCATCCGACGCCGCGACGAAAACGGTTCGCGCTCCCGAGGTAAAACCGTCCCGCCTATGCTTTATTGTAATCGTCACCGCTCCCGCTCTTATCGTTGCAACCTCTGTTGTTCCCTGTTGTAATGTGTGTTTGATCGCCGCATCATATTCCACTAATAACTCGCCGATAAACGGAAACGGGGAAGGTGAGTCTGTAACGTTCTCCGGTATCCCGTCTCCCGTCCCTCCAACGTCTGGCGTATTTGGGAATATAGACAACGCGATACTAGATCCCGTTCGGGTTGCGGTCACATAAGACGGGATCCGGGGAATCTTCGCCGTGTTAACCGTCGTTTGTGATCGCTCTGTTGCGCCCGTTGGATCAAATACCTGTTCCGGTGTTCCGGCAAACGTCGGGATCACCTTGTGGAAAAACGTCCCGGTTGCCAGTGCCGATTGAATCACATTCAAGCCTAAAGTTGTTAGCCAAATCTCGGCCCCGAGAATATGAGAAGAGACAGGAGTATTAAGGATCCCACGTATAACGCCGGTTAATCGAAAGCTAGCCCCGCCCTCGGGGGTAACGGTTTGAAACGCCACCAACTCAGTGCCACCGATTAAAGCAAACCGGGGGGTTGTGTATAATTGAGATTCCGAAATGCTATCGAAAGTTGGATCGTTGATCGTTGGCGTATAAAGGATCCCGTTGTCGTTATCGATCTCATGCGTTATCGGGTATAGTTCGGCCGTTGCGCCATGTTGCGAAAACGTTGCAAACCCACCAATATTCGTAAAGGGCCCGCCGGTTGTAGGTGATGCTAAAACATCAAAGCCCGTTTCAAATTGAAAGTTGCGCTGTACTAAAAACAGAAACGCTGGTTCGAATCCATAGGTTGACGTGTAAGGTAATTCAAATACCTTCACGTTTGCAAAGTCTGTCATCGTACCCGCAACCGGCACCGTTTCAGTGCCGCCAACGTCGAAAAATATATCGTCAAATAATGTTTCTGTCACCTGGATCGCTTTGAAGGAAAACAGATTTTTATCGAGATCTTTCTGGCTAACTTCCGTAATCCAAAAATCCGCACCCGAAACCCCGAATTTTGCATTAGTCAACGTCACCTTGTCACCGGGCAAAAGTTCACTGAATGTTAAGTAGGTTGTAACCTGGCATTCCAAAAGAGGGAATGAAAGGTTTTTCATTATCTCGATAAGTCTTCGACTTGCTGAAGTCACATTATCAAACATTCTCATGTCAATCGACTCGGTAACTATGTTACCGTTTAAGTTGATCGCCGCTTGGTTTTGGACGTTGATCGTTCTATCTGTGTATTCTTGATCCTTATCCTTAAACGTTGCTTTAAAATCGTTGGGTACTTGTGTATATGTTACCCGTCTTAAACTTAGATCGATAAAAAAATCGTCGGTGATATGCGCTGAACTTGCAAGCAAAGGATCCCGATATTTTAAAACATATTTCCCCTCGGTGTTGATTGCAACCGTTGCGTCAAGCAAACCGAGAATTTGATTGATCAAAGATTGAACCGTCGATAATTTGGTAAATGCAACATTGATTCCATATTCTTTAGTATTCCAAAACACCGAAGCCGCTTCGAAAGAAGCAACATCAAATTGACTCGAAACGACCCCGGCCCGCCTCAAAAGATCATAAACTGCGCTTGCCGGATTCGATCCGCTTGCCATGTTAGGGAATGATAGAGGGGTAACTAATTCGCGTTCTAGCAATAAATGCAACGTTGAAACGCTTGATACGTTTTCCCCTAAAAGATACCAATGAAAAAACAAATGTGATACACCCGGGATCGCGTTTGTAAATGCTCCGAATCCCGGGTTGCCGTCGAATATAGTTGGAAAAACGCCGTTTTCACCGTCATTAAATTGTAATGCAACATATGTCCACAAGGGTTCGAACACCGCAAGGTTGACGATTTCTTGATTGTTTACCCAGGCCCGGGTAAAGTCTAGCTTACCCAATCCTAACGCGTACCAAATATCAAGGAAGTACCGAAACCCAGAGGGGGTTGAAGACGCCGAGCTAGACGATCCGCCTTTGCCACCGCCGCCGCCGCTAATATCAAAGGTTGTTTGCGTCAATAAATTCTTGTATGCAATAATATTTAATTCGTTACGAGTTCGACCATAAAGAAGCTTTACAACTTTTCCTTCATTTGCGCTAGTTACGTTGAAATCTTCTAGATCATTCGCTCCGAATTCGTCAGACTGCTCTTGCCTCGAACGTTTCCCACCTCGCACCCGATATTTTACGCCCGGGGCGATCAACTGTATTCCGAAGTTTGCAATCTCTGGGATTCCCATTTTCAACTACTTCCTAAAAATCCGATAATAAATTTTCAATCTCGATTCCCACGTTTTAGAATATTGATAAACTTGCGCCGTCGATTTATTGATCACATGATACATTTGTTTCGAGTTCAAATAAAACGCCGTATGGTTAACTAGGCCCTTTTTGCCGATTGCAAACCCGAGAAAATCACCAAACAACAAAACGCTTTTCCCGTGGGTATAATGGTATTTTTTAAGCTCGAATCCTTCGACTTGATAAAGCCTTAAATGTTCCTCAAAGGTATTCAAAACAACCTCTTTGTCGCCGTGTATATACCAGTCTTTTGTATAGTATAAATCCGGGATCAATTGCTTCAATGTTCCCAAGTCAATCATGATTTTACCCATTAACTTTGTGCAATCCATACCAGCCCGATCCGCTCCCATATGATGATAGGGCGTACCTTCCCATTTTTTCATGATTTCATGGGCTCGATCCCGAGCTTCTTTTTTTGCAAAAAACCAATCCATTTTTAAACCGCTTTAATCGTTGCGTTTGGTATTCCCGAAACCGCCTTAACCAAATCCTCGCCGTAATATTTTAGATTTTCCTCTGGTATTTCAATGACACCGTTTGAAATCTTCATAACCTTGAAAATATTTGCGTCATAATTTTTCATCAACTCGTTGCGCTTGTTCATCACCGTTTTTTTTGCTGCCCGTTGCGCCTTAATCATTCCCAACGTCAACGCTTTTTCTGGTGTAAGCTCTTCGACTTCCGACGGCAAATCATTAACAAACGCCCGTAAATGTTTAACAACATCACTCATTATCTAAAGCCCCATAAAACAGGATTATTGTTTGGTATGTAAGGAAAACCTTGGAAATTTGCAAAGTTGTTAAATTTCGTTTGGCAAACTCCCGGCGATTTGTCACAACCTGCGAAAACATCTATAAAACCGGCCGTATCAATATCTATTGTCCTGAATGGTATGTTTAACGTTATCACACTGCCCACATGATTTGTAATCATTCGCCGATCCCCTGTGCCGTCGATCACAACCTCACCATTTCGAAAACGATCCACAGGAAAACTACCAAAAATCGAAGCTGTGATTGTAGAATTTAGAATAGTGAAATCAGCTTGCAAAACCGACGTCAAAAAAGAAGTTGGATCGACGTTGCAATCTGGCAACCCCGGTTGACTTGACTTGTACAAAGTGTTATTGCAAAACGATTGATAAAGTATTCTCGGGATCTTGTTTCTAAAAATAATAGATCCGCCCTCACAATCTGCTTCAACCGTTTTTTCCTGCAACGTAACCCCTATTACATCACCGACGAAAATCTTTTTAAAGGCTAATAGATCGTGAATAAAAACCCGAGTGATTTCTATAATTACTGGCACCGTTGGCGAGTTTGAAATATATCTAGGTAACGGTTGCGCCGGTTCCATCGTGATCTTAACTGAATGAGCTTGCAACTTTTCATTAAATGTAAACGTGCTGCGTTTGATCCCCGCTGTTGCGTATGTGTTCCCGTCAAAGATCACATTATCACCGAATGAAGTATAATAGAATGTCTCTGATCCAGCGGAAATTTTGTACAATTCCGCAAAGGGTAGGATTTCTATTTTTGCTATCTCGGTCGAATAGGTCACTAAGGATATTCCTTTATCAGTTCAATAAACTTTTGATTTGCTTCACTCGCAAAACTAGCTTGATATGAAAACGTTATGTTATCAGCCTGAAACCGTCCCAAATGAATAAAGCTCATTCTCTGAACGTCTGAAATTGAAAACGACCGATCCAAAGCCGGGGAAATCGTTATTGTTTCTTGGCTTGGTACGGGCCCCGCAGAAACTGAAGAGATTGTAAAGGTTAACATATCCCCATTATTTAACAATACCATCAGCCTTTCATGCCCTCGAAACGCATCTGCAAAAAGATTGTTTTTCACAATCAATTCCGAATTCGCCGACAACGCATCAACCGCAAGAGTAAAATAATTGTAAGGAGCTGGCAACCAAAACTTTTCATGTCTTCCTTTTCGCGCAATGAAAAACTCGGTCAAATTCTTTTCATCAACCTTATCTAATTGCGTAAAGTTTAGATCTGCAAGGAATGGCCGTTCATCATCAAATGTTGTTATCACTTCAACCGTACCGATAAAGGTTAAAATAGCCCTCGAAAGTTCTAATTCGGTTTTGATCGGGCTCTTCCAATCTGGCTCGATTCGTAAAACTGGAAAGGTAGATAAACCATTCAAGAAATCAGCCATTACAACCTTACCTTACGCCGGATCTCGTCGAATTTTAAAGTAAACTCGATTAGATCGTCGGTGATATATTGAGGGGCAAACTTATCGATAACGCCGATAAATATCGGGAAAATAAACGTTTCGCCGTCAACGAAACCCGGGGGAACAGGACTATTGAGCGTTAACGTGTTTAAGATTTCATCAACTGCAACAATCGAAAACGTTTCGTTAATATTGGGATCCTTTGTACTCTTCATCAAAAGGATCGTCGATAAGTTAACCAAGTTGTAATAGCCTGAAATCGCAACATTAAACGTTAATGTCAACGCACCTACTATTGGCGTATTTGCAACCTCTAAAGCCTCGGGATAAATCGGAACAGCTAGAAAGCTTTCATGGAATCGCCTAAGATCGTTTGAAACCTGTTGCGCGTCATCCGCATTGAATAAAAACGAACATTCTTGGGATCTCTTCACATTATTAAATAACGGCCGCCGACGTTCAAACCAAGTCTTTGATCGATCAAGTACCGTTTGAAAAGCATAAGAAAGTTTTACCGGTGAATTCCAATTTGGTTCGAAGTAGGGTTGCAAGGGTTGCAACCTTTGAGCGAAAACGCTTAGTATAAACAACTCACCATCTATTATAAATTGGATCGTTGTATCTGTTGTTGGCGGGCCCTCGCCCTGGATCGTAAGATTTAAAAACAGATCACTCCCGGCCGTTAGATCAATTGGAAGTGTTGCGTTATCTAAAAGTAAACTTGTGGGATCAATAAAAGTAATCGTGTCAAGACTTCTCGCCGTGTCTGGCGACGAATTCCAAAACCTTAAAACAAATTGAACATCCGTTGAAATTACGCCCGCATTTATTTTATGTAAACAATCGGAATCAACCGGGAAAAAGAAAATGGATCCTATACTAACGCTCGGCCCTTCGGGCGCAATCAATCCAATATGAACTTGAGATATAATCGACGAGACACCGGCCGCATGAATACCAAGAATAAAAGGGCCCGCCTCGATTAGATCGAAAATAGCCGGATCAACGACTAAATCACCGGAATTATTCGGATCCTCTGCTGTTTCAATTGGCTCTAAAAATAATCCAGTATGTGCAACCATTTTTTTTTAGCTCGCAATCTGAACAGCAAAACCCTTAAATCTCTCGTTGACTCTGCCATTTGGGAAAGCAAGAAATTCTTTTGTGCCGAGACAAATTTTTTCGCCGATTCCGAGCCCTTCAGTATCAAGACGGAATACCCACGGATCACCCAATGGTAAATATCTGCTATCTGAATTTCTTTGGGTGTAAATCGTTTGTTTAAACATCGGCCGAATTTCAGAAAACGCGTTGCGTAATACACAATCACCCAAGGATCCGAACCTGGTATTTGTTGACAAGCCGCTTGTATTAAAAGAAAAGTTTGTACCGGAATTAACTTTACCTTCCGCATCGTAAAACACCAAATCCGATACACTAAAATCGAACGAAACCAAAGTATTATGATTGAACCAATGATTTACACTAGAGCTTGACCCTCTCGGCATATATAGATTTCCTTCAATTTCCGTTGTATCAAATAGATTCACACTGCCAAAAACCATTGTTACGCAAAACGTCGAATCAACTTCAACAACAACAATTATGATTTTGTCGTTACCGAAAAACCAAGTTTTAGGAATCGTTTGAGAGGGAAAGGAATGATGCCGGTTTGCTTGTGTCCAGGGTGTTCCTATTGTCGTTTGTATTAATGGATGTGTGAAAATAGGATCAAGAGCCGTTGATCCTGTGTATCCGTTGATCTGTACCCATTCATGGGTTGCAACCGCTCCCGAGTCTTCGACCCGAAATCGGAATTGTAAATCCTGGCTCCCGAAACCGGGCGAGGTTAAAATCAAAAAATCCTCTGAACCGGGATCCCAAGCGTAAACTCCGCCGCCCTGATTTGCCCATACAGAATTAGTCTGATATAATGCAACAGTCCAACCTTTAGTAACTGCAAACGCCCGCATTTTATCGATCAGATCGTGATGATCAACGAGGTTTTCGTGTATCTCGAATCCTAAAACCGTCATTTTTATTCCTCTAAAAATGCCATGAAATCTTCCGTTGTTGTTCTGAAAATATCTTGTATTACTAAATGAATCGAGCCGCCAACGTCAACCGTATCCTCATTTGCATTTTCCACATATGGTGCATGATACGCCCCGTCAAGTTGGAATAGAAAAACATCAGGATTGGATCCTGTATAAACCATGAAAATTTCACTCAATAAAATCTTTGCGTTTGTTATCTTTTCAAGATTTAAAGATCCAGAATAATCTTGAGTAGGATATGATAAAACCTGTCCAGCAAAAGCTGGCCTGTAAACGTCAATATTATCAAGAAATAAACCGGCAAAAGCTGTACCCGGTGAAATAAACATTCGATGTTGTGTCGCTGTACTCGTAAAATTGAAATTTCCAGCATTGTTACCAATAACGCAAAGAGGAAATGGATAGTTGGCTCTACTTGAATACCTGATCCCGAGTCCCAAATAAAAACTAGTCGTCACCGAGTTTGAAACTTTGACAGCTCCAATAATTCTATTCTTTGTTGACGAAAAAAAATAGGTTTGATCATCATCGTTGTAAGCTGTGCTCGGTAGCTCTCGCCAATTCTCTGTCGTTGCGTCATATAGATCCCGGGTTGTTTCCGTCTTGTTATAATTCCAATCGTCTGTCGTTTCGTGTTGATCGTCCCAAGCTTTATAAAGATTAAAATTCAATAAATATTGATTTGTTGCAACGTTTTCTGTTTCCCTTATTCCTATATATATAGGCTCTTCAAAAGATTTCCCGCTGTTTTTTAAAACAACTTGCCGCAAAGCCAAACCCGGAAAAGCATCAGCCAAAGATGAATCTTGAGTAAATAGATCGTGCATGATGATCCAGTCTTTTCCAGCTGTTCCAGTACTATAAAGACATTCTATCGCAAAAAGATCATCAATGGCAACCGTAAAAGTAATCGAACAAATCCCAGTTGTATAATCAATCGCCGACGCGGAAATATTACTACTAATCCACTCCCCTGCGCCGTTGTCCCACACATCGAACACCTGCGATCCTATCTTATATTTGATCCGTAACTGGCCCTTTGCGATCACAGTGTTTGTAATAGTGAAAGCAAACGTCACCAAAACACCGTTTCCGGTTCCGACGATCTGCGTAAACTGTGCGCCGTGAACGTGATCCAAAAGTTTATGCAACAGCCCTTTTGTATCAAACTCCAACGCTCTGATAGAAGTTAAATCATCCGGTGCCGTCGAAAACGTTAACGCGATAGCCCCGCCAACCGTTACCGATCCGCTTGTGATATGTGTACCAGTAAAAACCCCAAAGCCGTCACTTGTTGAAGTAAAAACGGTTGATCCTACGGTATATTCAATCTTTACGCCGAGCAAAAAAACTGCGGGGCTCGATAAACTGAGAGCAAAAACGGTAGCGATCCCGTCACCCGTTCCAATTATTTCTGGAATTGTGATGCTTCGATTTGTTGACGTTGATATTCCGCCGGTTACATATGCCATTTTTTGCCTTTAGCTCGTTGGAAGTTGGATCGATTCCCTCACCGATTCAGGATTATTTGAAATAATATTTAATATCCGATCAATACCTTCATTTGTTGCAAGGAATGAATCGAAAATATCTGGATCAATTAGATTCACATTTTGAAAAACTCTTGTCTCGCCGCCCGATTTTTTTTCTTGTGTCGTTGGGTTTTGCCCTGGGATTAACCCGCCGGATTCAAACTTCAAATTGCTTGGTACTTGAAAAACGGGACTCGGGATATTCGCTTGCCGCATCATCAACGCCGCGTCGCTGCCGCTTCTTACGCTGTTGATCGCATTCATAAACATCGGGCCCAAAACATTTGTAGAGAGCTTGTTAACTACAAACTCGCCCCCTTCCGCTTCGACCATTCCCCGCCCGCCAACCGAAACCGGGATCCCGCCTTGGGAGTGAGAAGGCCCGCCCAACATACCGCCAACCTCTAAAGAGGGGGGCTGTTGCGCTGAAATGTTAGCAATCTCTATTGCCCCCGCAGCCGCAACCAACGCACCAAGAGCGATCCCTGCGATCCCCCCTTCCGCTAGAGCTTTTGAGACACCTTGCGCCGTATTTATTATCGCCTGGGAAACAGCAAACGCTTTATTGATTATGAATAATTCTTCGGATTCCTTACCGATTAACGTTGTTAATCCGCTTGCAAGTTTAGACGCGGCCCCGTTAAATTGAGAAGCAAGGCTTAACTGTGCGTCAAATTTCTTTTGAGCACAACTGATCTCTTTTTTTGCAATCACTTCACATTCTTCAACTCGATTCGCTTCAATCGCTTGCCGTTTTGATCCGCTGTCTTCCTGTACTGTTACCAGATTTTTTAGAAATCCCATTACCGAATTCACTTGATTTCTAATGGAATCCACATCGATATTAAGGGCACTCGATAGCTTGCCCCCGAATTCTAAAACTTTATCGCCAACATTTGAAAAGAAAGTTTCTGTTTTCTCTCTGGCCGATTCACCAAAAGCAAGTTCTATCCCGTCGCCGAATTTTTCTTTGAATAGATCCCCGGCTTCACTAATACTCTTTGTAAGATCTGTATTCGTGATCTTGAAATTTGCGATCTCGCCAAAGGTTGTCTTAAATGTTCCGGTTAATTTTCCTAAAGAATTTTTTAATTTTGCTTGAGCTTTCTCATCAAAAACACCGGCAAACGCTTCTTTTGTCACTCCGCCGAATGTTTGAGCTTTTCCGGCCGCTTCTGTAAAAACTTTTTCTATTACAGAAGTAAAAGAAATCGAATTTTTTTCAAGCCTCTTGATCTCGTCACCAGCATTTGACACGTCTTGCTCGGTTAAAATGAAACCAAATAGATCCCCGATTCCCTCACCAACTGCACCAAGAGATTTTAAACCATCCGATATTCCAATCGCCAACCCTAAAGCGATCTCTCTTGTAAATGATCCAATCCTGATCAAAACATTTGTAAGAAGTCCCTTTAATCCTTCAATGAAAGACGCGTCAACAGTAGTAAATAAAACGCCGACAATCAAACCAACGCCGGTTAAAACAAACGATGAAATTTTATTGATTGCAACGCGCAATAATTGAATAGCAAGAGGCCCAAGGCCTTTGACAAATCGAGTAATTAAACCAACAAGCTCATCAAGCAATATAAAGAAAATATCCTTTAAGAATAAAGCCAAAGCCGACGCCAAGGTTGAAACGATTTCAAAAGCTTTTCTTGGCTCTGTTACTACAATTCGCACAAAATTAAAAATCAAATTAAGAAGAGCCCCGAAAGCTTTTCCTAATATCCGCAAAAACGATTCAATCACCCTTTGATTTTTCTGAAACAGATCTATCACATCTTCCAACGCGCTGTTAATTACGGGTAAAATTTCCTCGATAAGAGGGTTTAAAAACGTTTTACGAATCTCTTTTAGTTGGTTTAACAAGCCAACCGCTTTTCTAGCTGCCTCTGTAAATGCCGATGTCAAAACGGTTCCAGTTTCAACCGCTTTTTGTTGAAACGCTTCCAACCCTGGCCGCCCGATTTGCAAGAAATTTATCAAGGGGGATGTTGCTATAAGCCCGGCCGCCTCTAATGTTTTACCGAATTTTTCCGCTTGTGGTGGGATTCCATCTAAAGCTGACGAAATCTGAAACAATAATTCCGCTGTCGGTTCTGTCGCGTTCTTTGCCTTTTCGAGATCCAAGCCGAGACTTGCAAACTTTTCTTTGTCTTCCTGCGTTAAAGTCTTATTGAGGATCCTATTTAATCCCGTTAATGAAAACTGTAAATCGGTTGTGCTTGCACCAACTGAAGATAACGCAAGGTTAAAACTGGTCAGTGTTTCAACACCGATCCCGAATCTCTCGGAAAATAAATCAGCTTGAAACGCGTTTGTTAAATTGCCAAATATAACTTGGCCAAGTGAAGCCGCAGCCGATCCGACCGCTGAAAAGCTCCTTTTCATTCCCGATACTAATTGCATACCAATATTAAATCCGGCCTTTGGTAATGCAACAAGAGGCCCAAACAACGCCGGCGATTGTGGGAAGAAACCCGCGATCCTTTTTGCTAGCGCAAGAGCCGCTTTCCCAACAAGCCCAACGCTTTTGAACATTCCCTTTGTAAGTTCTTTTACAAGCCCAACGCCCCATTTATCAATAGTGTTTAAAGGGCCCTTTTTCGGCGGGGATTTTGGTTTTAAAAAACTTGCTATCACATTACCAAACGCTACAACAGAATTTTCAATACCTCTTAAAATCTTATTACTGCTAAAACTCTTTGACGCAATATTTGCAACGCCGCTGATCGCATCCCCGAGGCCCTTAAACTTTTTAACTCCAAGCTCTGAAGCTGCAATCTTTTTAAAATCTTTTAGTCCATCAGAAACCGCTTTTATATTCGCCGGAATTTTTAAAAACTTGGGATCGGTTAAGCCACCAAGGAAGTTTTTCAACTTATCGCGGCCCGCTCCCTTTGGAATCGCGTTGACAAAACCTTGCATCCCGTCCTGAAGTTTCTTGAAAACGGTTGCAAGCTCTGTCGATGAAAATTTCTTGCCAGATGATACTAGCTTTTGTAATTCGGCCCCGAATTGATTTAATAAAGATCGTTGTTTTTGATTAACAAACCCAATGCCTTTCCCCGGTGCAAAGATTGGAAGTCCTCCAAGCTTTATGAAGTCCCTTAGCAATAATCCTAAGCTTTTTTGAGTCGGTTTGATCTTTTTAGGATCAATGATCTGAATCACCGACGCGCTAATCTTTGCCTTTGTTGCTTTATTCGTTAAATCAATTGTTTTTGATATCTGTTTATTTGTATTTATAGCGGCCGCTGTGATTTGCCTTTGTATCTGCAACTGGATCGTAGCTTGAGACGCAACCTTTGCTCTTGCCGTAGCTTCTTTGCTTTGTGGTGTTTTGCCCGCTCCAAAGGTTTTTTTGAATGTAAAAGCCCGAGCTAAACCTTTGCCAATCCTTCCGAGAAAATTTGGTACTCCAAAATTTAGAAATTTAAAAGCTTTTTTAAATCCGTTTTCTGTTGCCTTTGCCACTTTTTGAAATCTTGCCTGTAACTTTAAAGCCGCTTTATCTGATTGTTCCAACGAATCAACAATAGGGTTTTTTCCTAGAAACGTTCGACGAATTACGGATCCCATTTTGCCGAATACCCCGGCCGTTTTCGTCCCACGTTCAAAAATATCTTGAACACCATTCGAAGTTTTCTCTACACCTCGGATCGTTGTATCGGTTGCTTTTTTAGCTTGGCTTGTAACGTTCTTAAATGCAACATCTGAAAATTTAAACGCACCTTTAAGCAATAAGGAAACAGTATTAACCGATTGCAAAACCGCTGCAAAAAGGGTTTTCACTTCAAGAGCAAATAAAGCAAACTGTTTTTGTATGGGTAGATTTCCACGCTTAACGGCCGTTGCTTGGTTGATTCGGTTAACATCATCACCAACTTTTTTTAATGATTTATCCGCGTCTTTTGCGTTTTGCTGTAATACCTTAAACGATTTCGCTTTATCCGCTATAGTGGGTAAAGTATCCAACGCCAACCGTTTTAGATCAAGTAATATCAATCCTATTTGGGCCCGAGCCGATCCGAAAAATGCAAACGTTCGCAATCTAAACCTAGTACCCAAAGCTAATGTGTTTGATATTAGCGAATTTATCCCGGCTAAACCTGTTGCAAATGCTAGAACGGGCCCGCCAAAACCTGCAACCGAAAGCCCAAGCAACCCCAAAGTTCGAAGCAATCCACCCGTTGTTAAACCGATTGATCGAAACGTATTGTCAATTGTTACAACAATATTTGTAACCCGTTCTAATGGTTTCGCCGCTTGAACACCGAAACCAAAAAACCTTTTGACAAGTAAAACGCTTTCTTTTAACGCAAGATTGATCCCAAATAAAACGGTTGCGCTGCCCGTAAAAAACGAAAGACTTTGCCCGATCTTGCCGAAGAAAAATGCAACGTCTTTAGCTCTTGAAGCTGACGCAAATAAACCCGCTACAAACCCCGCGATCCGGCCAGTTGACTGTCCCACTATACCTGAAACTTCTGTCATTGCTGTTTTAAGAATACTAACCTTTTCAACCGCAACTCCAAAAACAGAACTAAAAACACCGCCTAAAGACGAGATTGCATTTGAACCAAACGCCGCTATGAAACTAAACAAGCCCGTCGATTGTAAAATTGCCTTTGATTTGAAATCTAAAAACGATTGGGACAACGCGATCTTCACACCAACGCCTAAAATTGCCATTCTTCCTAGAATGGTTTCCATCGTCTTGCCAAAAGAAATACTAAGATTTTCCGTTGTGTCAGAAACCGCGCCGACCGTTTGAGATACAACAGATCGAATGGATCCCGAAATTTGCTTAGTAAGACTGTCGATATTCTTACCAATTGACGCGGTTGTTTTCTCTATCTCTTTGAAGCTTTCAGCCGATGATCCAGTTTTTGAAAGCTCTTTATTAAGCTCTTCCGCGTCTTTTTTCGTTTCCTCAAAGACTTCTGCGCCTTTGCGATCAATTTTTAAGGTTAGTTTGAAAACGCCCATTTATTTTTCACCTTTGAAAAACTTTTCGACTTCTCTTTTTTTTGCAAAAGCTAATTGGATCGAAAAGATCATATTGCTTATTTGCTTTTTTTCTACATGTTGCATTTCTTCACAACAGATTTTAAAAAAACTATACCCGTATTCCCACGCGTCACGATGTCCCAAAACAATCAAATGTGAAATAACCCTTGCTAGTTTCTTGGAATAGTTATCATTGTTGGAATTTCGCTTTTCTTGTTGTTTGAAAAGCTCAGGGTGTTTCGCTCTGAGTTTTGCAACGTGTTTTCTGCGAGCTTCTCGCTTTGCGTTAAGCTTTGCTCTGAGCCGTTCCCTTTCATAACCTTGGGATCCTCGTTTACTTCCAAATCCGCTGAAATCTTCATTGACTCCAATTGTTTTTTGAAATGTTGCGTTATTCCGAAGTCCTCCAACGTCAACAAAAAATCGTTATTTGCCTCCTCGAATTTCGCTCTAATCCCCTTGATCTCACTGGGAGCAAGATCCATAAAATCGTCATAAGAAATATCGGTACACTGTGGCAACAACGTTTTCATCAACGAAGAAATTTCCGTTAACCCAATATTCCCAGAGGCCACCGCTACAACATCTTCACCAAATGCAACGATCTGTTTCATTTTCATTTCACGAATTACAATCGACGGTTTTCCTTCTATTGAGAAACTAACTTGTTTTTCACTCATTCTTTGCACCTCTTATAAGAGAAAACGGCCCGGGAAAATCCCAAGCCGTAATCAGTTTTTTTTACGCTACTTTACCTAGGTCGTAATACTCAATGATACTTGAGTATCGACTATGCAACTCGAACTCCAAACCAAGTGTAAATTGTTGCCAATCCTCACCGATCATCGAAAGATCTCCGGATGGAATAAGATTGACAAACCCTTTGATCTGTTGGTCAATACCTGCAGCCGCGTCGCCAATAAACCACACATGCCGCCTTTGATCCGGAACGACACCGCCGGAAACCTTCAAAATTGTTTCCGCTGCAACTGTTGCGTCAACTTCAATCGTCCCACCGTCCGCGATAGATCCGGTTGTGAGAGGAGCAATAAGCCCGTTTTCAGCATCCAAAATGTAATCCGTATCGATCACATAGACGGGAGTACCGACCGGACCCGTAACAACGACCGCAGAAAGAGCCCGTTTGCTAATCTCCGACCAACGATTATGATGAACCACAATGGTTTCATCTGTCAACGTTGTTCCCGTTTGTGAAACGTCGGTAAAACCGTCACCCATGAAAAACAACTTAATGTTTTCAATTATCGGAACGTCAACGATCAAAGTTCCCGACGCTGTCAACTCCGTCGTGATGATCTTGTCTCGAATCTTCAAGCCGCTTCGGCTTGATTTGTGTTCCAAAGTTTCAGTGTTAATCGTTACGTTAACTTCTAAAACATGGGCGAAATCAAGCCATTCTCCCGCTGGATCCGTGTCCTTTTGAATGAGCATTTTGCCCCGTCCTAAAGTGTAAGGATTATCTGCTACCAAAACATTGTCATCAGCCATTTTAAAAACTCCTTTATCTGCGGGATCCGGTTCTCATCGACTTCTTAAAAGTAAATGTCACCGTACCCGTTGATTTAAAAATAGGAAAAGCATCTTCGAACAAATTTTCACCATCGATCTTTATTTTTGCAGTGATCCCCTTTAAACCTAAAATTTCGTTTTCGATAATCGTTCTAATTTCCTCGCTTCTTTTTCTTCCTGGTAACACTCTCTCTGAAATCTCTGGCGTTGTTGCCGTTGCGGCCGTGTCTGTCACAACGTAATCAGCTTCATCAAAAATAGCAGTACCAACCATCAAACCAAAAGTTTCATCATGCGCTGAATCTCCTTTTTCTGTCCGTTCTATCGTCGAAAACGCAACTAAAGGGGTATTCTCTTCCTTAAAATTTAACTCGTTTTTAATCCCTTCCGCCGTGTAAATCTTGCCGCCTGGAAAATGGGTATCAATAAAGGTTTTTAAGGGCAAACTGGCTCTAATCCGTTCTGAAATCTTCGCCATAATTTGATCAGATCTTACCGCTGGAATCGTCATTAAAAAAACCTCGGTTTCATTTTGTCTTTTGCAGCAGATTCACCTTTTAAAAACTCTTTGTCTGCAAATAGATTTTTCCTGCCCAAAGACTTTGAAAATTTCTTGCCCCAAAACGGGAAAATCTTAGGAGCAATAATCTTTGATAGTGGCTCTTCTGTTTTTCGCGCTGGATTGATCAATTGTGTTCTAGCTTTTCTTAGAGGGAAAAAATCAACGCCTAAATTTCGGCCGCCCGCTTGTTCTGTTGCCGCTGCAAAGAAACGACGCATCTTTGGCGTAACTCGCGTTATTTGTTTCTTTTCAGCCTTTGAGACTGCTTTCATCATCTTGGGATCAAATCGACTAGGATCGCTCTTAAAAGCAAACCCAGTTCTAACCTGTTTTGTTCTATCAACAATATATTTTGCAAATAGCCCGATCTCGGGTAAATGTTCCGCAAAGAAATCATCACGCTTTTTTAATGAAACAGTATCGCCGAAAAGCAAACCTTGCCCGAAGATTTTATTTGGGGCTCTAAGCTTTTGGAATGTCTTTGTAAATGGATGAATTTTAGGCCAAATCTCGTTTCCCCGGCTTTTCATCCAAAATTGAACCGATCTTGACATTGCAAACCCCGACGAACTCAAAGAGCTTTTTTGTGCATTATCCATATCGTTTTTCATGTTCCCAAGAGCTTTGAGAATAAGCTTATTTTTTTTATCTGGAATAAATGTTACTGTTGCCATCAAAAAACAACTCTCTCTTTGTTGGTGCAAAAAAGCTCTTTCGTTAAACCTGCCCGGCCGCCCGAGTTTGGAATCTGTCTAACTATCCACAAAACACCATCAACCAAAATTTTATCGTAGAAAGTTGGAGCCGGAATATATTGATCAAGTCGAATCTCAAAGATCGCTTTGTCGAATTGTCCAGATTCCTCGATCTCAAAATCGCCGTCATAATTTGGAATTACCACAATCGGAAAATCAGCCCCACCGCCCGAGGGTGTAACGGTTGCAGGTAACGCCCAATAATTAACAGTGTCAAAATGAAGATCCAGATCTTCTAAAAATATATCCCGTAAACTCATAACTTATTTTTTCGGATCCTTTTCCCCTGGGTTTCCTTCCGGTGCAACCGTTACCGGTTCGGCTTTGACCGGTTTTACAACGTTTCCCAACTCTGGCAACCGTTTCGCGCTCCCGCAACCCATACCAATAATATAATCAGCCTCTTTTTGATCAACCGTTACCTCTTCATTGTGTTTCGGCTTTCGCCCTGAAATTGATAAAGTTTTTTTTCTGGCATCAATAAAAATCTTTGGCATTTCTACAACTCCTAAAAAGCAAATAAAACGATAAAAACGTTCGGTTTTAGAGATCCGAAAACTCTGTTTTCGTTACGCCAAAACTTTAGATCTTAAGCAAGTATCTGGCTCATGAAGAGCGATCAACGGTGCGCTTTGTACCATCAATTGTCGGCTCGATGGGTTTTGTTCAACCCAAGATTTAGGCCAGAAAGGAGCCGCTACAACGCCCGCTTCAACATCTTGAATCGCGCCATAATGCAATTTGTTCTTTGCCCTTGGTGCCGACGTTGCAAGAATAGCCTCTTTAGGATCGATCATAGGAACAAGAGTTCCTGTTGAATCTTCATAGAATTCTTCATAGTGAACGATAGTCACCCCATGAATTCGACCATAAACCGAAACGCCGTCGATTTCTTCGAGCTTATCGACACCGCCGCCCAACTGGATTCGCCGATTGTCAAGGATTTTCTGTACCTTGTCATTTTCAAGAAACGCGTCTAACGCATCCGATCCCAAAATCAAATAATCAGCCGATAAACCGGTTGCTTTCGCAATGATCGTTTTGTTTGCGAGTAGCTGAGATAATGGATTGCTAGCCGCATCCGTCCAGAGATCAGTACCCGTCAACACAATGTCGTTTCCTGCGTCGCGTAAGAAATCAATTTCCGCATCGAAATCAAGCCCGTCAATAACTAGTTTCCCAGTTCTTAACGCTTCCGCCGCCATAAATTCGATCCGACGCATGATCATATCAATATGTTCGATCAACTCTTCCCCGAGCTTTTCAGCCGCCGCTTGTGCTCCCGATTTTCCGGCCCGATAAATCGTCTCACCGAATTTTCGAACCAGCATTTCGCCCGCTTCCGATTCCGCCAACGATTTAATATAAGGGGGCCGGATCTCGTTCGTGTCGAAAGGTCGTTTTTCAACCAACCGACCCTTTGACTTCGGATGCACGAAAGGAGCAAGGCGACGCCCGCCTTTTCGGATATCGATTTGCAAAACTTCCCCGGTAACATCTTCGCCCGCTGCGAAAAAAAGCTTACTTAGAAACTGTCGCGGTTTAAAAGCATTCAGTTTATCCAACGCCTGAACAAGTGTAACGGTTGAATAAAGATCAACAGTAATAGCCATTTTAAAAACCTCTCAAAAAAAACGTATTTACAAAAAAATCACAGTGCCCAAACGATTAAAACGCTTCAACCGCCTTGTCATAAAAGATCCCTATTCCTCTCAAGCTTTCTCGAACCGCTTCCGTGTCTGGATCGTGTGTTCCAAAATCCATTTCCAATTGATTGAAATGGCCTGTTTCATAAACAATGATTTTCAGATCCGCCGCTGTTGCGTCGCGATCTTGGTCTGCGATAACTGCCTTTCCCAAAAGTTGGGATCCATCACTAGCCGCCGCCAAACTTGCGATATACTTGCCGCTAGCCGTAACCCGTCCCAAAACTGTTCCCCTGGTAACAACGTTACCGGTTAACAATGTTACGGTTCTTTTTTTTCGAGGGATTGAAATATCAAAAATCAAATTATCCTCTGTGTTTATGTCTGTACTCAAAAAAGCTTCAACCATTGCTATATCTCCAATAAAAAAATTAAGATTTAAACCGAATGAAAATTATTTTTGTTTTCGCCTCTTTGCGCCTGTACTTATTGCGCTCATCAAATCAAAACCGCCCTTTGCTTCTTTATCGTCATTATGAGGAGCTTTCTTGTCGTCGTCGTCGTCGTCGTCTTTGGATTTTTTGTCATCATCGTCGTCGTCGTCTTTGGATTTTTTGTCATCATCGTCGTCGTCGTCGTCGTCTTTGGATTTTTTGTCATCATCGTCGTCGTCTTTGGATTTTTTGTCATCGTCGTCGTCTTTGGATTTTTTCTTTTTCGCTTCCTCGTCGTCGTCGTCGTCGTCGTCGTCGTCCTGAGTATTTATCGAGGGTTGCATTGATTGGAATCCCTCATATTTTAGACTGGCATGATTCGCAGCCTCTGAAGGTGTCCAGTCTGAATCAGGGTAAAATATAGCCTGAACACCGACGCAATTTTGATCCTTGACAAGTCCAATAGCTTCAAAATACGGTTTCCCGTCGTTGCTTTTTGCTTGCCTCGAAATCGAACCGACTTTAAAACTCGAACGATCACACAAAACTATTTTGTGTTCATTCATCGAAGAAAATTTTATTTTCGTTTTCACTGTCTCGATCCTTAAAAAAACAAATTGATTGAAAAAATTACTTTCCGATTGCTAGCGCTTCTCTATGATTTTCAGCCCCTCGCACAATTCCAGCAACAATAGCGTTTTGTTCCTCTTCTGATTCAGATCCGCCCGCATGGGGGACAGCGTCGTTATCATTCTTGATCTTGTTCATCGTCAACCCGCCTTTGTCACCTATATCTTTAGCCTGAACAAGTGAAAACTGTTCTGCTGTCGTTGTGCCGTCATTGACCGCTTTCCTTGCAACCTTTTCATATCCCTCTTGGGTTGCTTTCTGGATTCCAACGATCCGCTTTCTCTCTTGTTCGGCCCCTCGTTGCAATCCCGTTTGCAATCCGCTTTCAAACGATTCCTTTTTCACTGTTTCGTTATCGGCTTGTTCGGTTTTCCCTTCCGCTTTCCCCTTTTCAAAGCCTTGATCATAACCTTGATCTTTAATCGCCTTAAAAACTTCCGGGTGTTTCGTTTCAATCAACCCCATGTTGATCGGTTCAACGTTTGCTGCAAGATTTAAACCTGTTGCATTATTAGCGCCCACTATGATATCCTCCAATTGTGAATTCAAATTATTTATAACACTATCAAGAGTTTCAACCTTATCGGCTAAACCTTGACTTACTGATTCTTCACCAAACAAAAGGATCCCTTCAAGATCTTCCTTTATTGTTTCTTCATCTAGATCGCGATTTCTCGCAACATTTCCAACAAAAACATCGAAAATAGTATTAACCTGTCTCTCTAATTCTTTGCGGCCCTCGTCGGATAAAGGTTTGTGTGACGGTGTAAGGGCCTTTCTCTTATTGCTGGTAATCTGTGTCAGGTTGACGCCTTCATCCTTTAGCATTTCAGAAAAATCAGCGTGTACAACCAAAACACCAATCGATCCAACCGTCGAAGTTTTAGAACTAACGATCACTTCATCACAAGACGAAATAATCCAATATCCTGCGCTGGCCGCCATTGAATTCGCAACCCCGATTATTTTCTTGATCCCTCTTGATTCAAAAATATGATTTGAAAGCTCTTCGACACCATCAACCGTGCCGCCCGGTGAATCAACATCTAAAACGATTGATTTAATATCGTCCCGGCCTAAATAGAAATCGATAGCCTCTTTTATTAACTCAACAGAACTATGACCGAAAAACACCGACCAAAACGATCCCCTGTGGCAAATAACACCGCCAACCTTTATTATTGCAACAGTGCCAACAACGTCCGATATCACGCGAACCAAAAAAGGAGCTTCTTCAGGATCCGGTATATCCCGCCCGGCCTTGATTTGTTCAACCGCTTTCGGTAACGAATTTTGAAGAAAATCTTCTGTCATCAAAAGAGGGGTATAAAAAACGTCATTCTTATACTTTGCTAAGTGTTTCATTATTCATCACCGCTTTTTTCTTTGCCCGGATCGATTGGGTTTCCGTTTTGATCGACCGTATCAGGATCGATTGGGTTTCCTTCTTCGTCTGCTAATTCTTCAACTAAAATGTTTCTCGATGATCTTATTTCGTCCGCTCCAAATCCTAAATGCTTTTTGGCTTTCCGATTCTGTTTCGCGATCTCTCTTGTACTCATTCCGCTAATCTGTTGCGCCTCAACTTGCAACGAAGAAAAACCATTTGCTACCCTGGCAACGCCCGCGTCAACCTGTTTTTTCTCGTCAATAGCTCCTCTCGCGGGCCCTATCCAATTGCAATTTTGATACGCCATTCTCCGCCTCTCATCACCATAGCCGGTTATATGAGGTAACGCGTTTTGTGCAACAGCTTCATCAAACCAAGCCGAGTAAAACGGTTGACAGTATTGATTTGCAACAACCTGTCGTTTCACGTTATATACTTCCCAAGCCTTAATCATTGCTGCCCTGGCCGCCGAAAACGACTCATTAAAAACAAGTAAAACCTCTTCCATTGGGATCGATAAAGACGCCGAGGTATAACGCGAAATAGAATTGATAAACGAATCAAAAGTATTCGTTGGCCGCGTCGGTTGGAATGGTTCGACCTTCTGACCTTGCGATAATTGAACAACCGCCCCGGGCGAAATATCTATTGTGTTGCGTTTTAACGGATCTCTTGTATCGCCTGTAATAACCGGCAAAACGGGATCCTCTTCGTCGTTTTCATTGGTCACAAAAAACGTCATAAACGAATTTAACACAGCCGCCATCAACTCCGCATCGTTATATCGTTTAAGTTGCTTTAATGATGATAGAATTGGAGCAAGAATCGAAACGCCCCGAGCGGCCGCTACTCGATCCTTCTCGAATAGCTGCAAAAACTTTTTTCGACCGGTTTGACGCCCAAAAGCCGGAATCCGATCCCAGATATACGCCTCTTCGCCTACAACCCCAAAATCAGCCGGATGGGCTCTCAATACATGGTAAGCAATCGGAGATCCGAACGTGTCAAGCTCGATCCCTCTCTTCAATGTCTTCGTATCGAATGTTTTATCCGGATTTAATACCCTGGCCGGATCGATATCTTGAATTTTCACGCCATAAATATCATTCCGCCGCTTTTTATGGAATATGTTTGCAAAACTGCCCCCATAAACCATCGATGTTAACCAAGCTAGAGCCTGTTTCTCTTCAAAACTCTGAACCCCTTCCGCGTCACACGTCTTTCGAGCAAAACCAAACTCAACTTCAATCGTGTTTTCAAGATCATCAACTTGATCATCGTTCAAACCCAAATAATCACCGTCGATAGACGGGTTTGCCCTTAAACCTGTTGCAATAACCCCGTGTTTGTACCGTTCAACAACAGCCTTTGCAAGCTCATGATTCCGTACAGCATCCCCGGCCCGCCCCATTAAGGTATTAGATTCGCTTTCTGTTAATTCACTGTTTCCCGAATGAATCGAGGGTAGCCAATCCATTAGCCCTCGAACATTGCCGAGTGTTGAAGTATAGCCCGAATTTAGCCGCATATGCGACGCGGATCGCTTCAAATTGCCTTTTAAATAGCTAGATTTGAATAGATTTGCTATTTTATCGGCTAATAGGGTTTCCATATGAGATCCCAGTTTTTAAACCCTTCAGGGTTGATAATGATTTTCGAACATCTTTTCGCATTGCAACTAATTCTTTTAATGATTGATTTGCTTTCCCATATCCGCCCGGGGATTGCATATTTCTTACCTTGATCGCGTTTAAAATCGCCGCTGTTAGTGCTGTTTCTTCCGCCTCAAGCTCGACGATTCGAGCTGATTTATCCGCTTCAGTTTCAAATGCCATATTGATCAAGCCCTTTCTCGAAATTATCCAAAACGTTTGTCTGTCTCGCGGGCTCGACCGGTTGCGGCAAACCCGATATCGTTTCTTGCAAATCTCGCCGCCGTTGCTTTGTCATTGTTATCTGAAGCTTTCGACGAACCTCTTCCATCCCCGCAAGAGCATAAACTAACGCGCTTAGATAGTGATTCGAGGCCCCGGTATATTTCAAGCTGTAAACGCTCTTTTCACGTTCAACCCGTCGCTTTTCGAGTGTTAAAGACTTCAAAAAATCGGGTTGTGTGTCATTATGAAACGAGGGGGCTCCTTCTTCGCCTGGAATCCGGGTAAAAGCTGTAAAAAGTTCGTCTTTTATCATTGCCGAATTCACAAGCATAATTTTCTGATGCCTTGGAACATTCTTTTTTTGCTCATCCTTCGGTATTTGCAACTTAAGTTGTGTCTTCATTATAGGCTTGGATCCGCCGTCTTTTAATGCAACGAATGGTTCTCCATACCAATTGCAAAAATCATAGATCTCTTGCGTTACTTTTCCGTCGGACGAATCAATTGTAGCTCTTCGGATATATTGCCGATACTGTCCGATAGCCTCAAGAAACGGATCCCAATCCGTTTTAAGTCTGCTATCCTTCCAACGAGTGATCCCGTAATCGAGACAATACCAAGCCGGAATCGATCCCGATTTAAAACCTAATAACACCCAATAAAGATCCCCTTTTTGCTGAATGTCAACGCCTAAAGTGATCCAATTATATTCCGCGTTTTCAAAGCCCGGTTCCCTCAGCGGATCCACATATTCGATCAATTCGTTTTCATGCAACGAAACGCCAACATTTTCAACGTCTGTCGTTTCCGCTAGCTCATCCGAAAAGAAAATAGCCAACGTCTCAGCCCCTGCCCGCTTCGCTTTCAAAAATTCAACCGCTAATTCTCCCCATTTCGTTAACACCGAATACAACGCCGAAACCTGCAACGTTTTCGAACTCATCCCCACCGGTTTACATTCTTGGAAGTCTTTTCGAGGATCAACACATATCAGCTTTCCCTTATTGATAATTTCGTATTTCTGATCCTCCGTCCAAAACTTACCGCAATCGTTGCATTGATATTTTGCCGACTTCCTAACCGCTTCTTCATTCCATGCGCCGTCTTTGTTTTTGCCCTGCCATATCAGGTTTTTAAAAATCATAGGTTGATAGCTGTTGCAATGCGGACAAGGAACAGCCCAACGGTAGAAATCCCCCGATATAGCCTCTTGCCATGAGTGATGGTCGGATCGCTGCGGGGGAGAGGTAGCAAATATGCCTTTTCGGCCCTTACCTTCGAAAGTCCTTGTCCGTTTTTTAACCACTGCAATAGGATATTTCCAGATCGCGCATTCGTCGCCAACAACATATTTACACGGTACAGATCGCAGCGTTGACAGTGTTGACGCAAAGCCGATCTTCCAACGTGCGTGAAAAACCTTAAACGCTTCCATTTTCCATGTTGCTTTATTGATAGCATTCGGATCATAGCCCTCTATATATGGTCTAAGTCTCTCAGTAACAAAAAGCTTGGCTTCATCTTCGACAGATTGCACCCACAAAAGCCTAGTTGGTTCTTTTTTCGAAACGTAAATTCCAAACGCCATTTCAAGAATTGTTTTCCCGGTTTGTGTGCCTTGTACCAGATTGATCCATTCGACCTGCGGATCGTCAACCCAAAACGCAACGACTCGGTGCCAGGGAGTGATCCCGATTTCGTAATCGGTAAAACGATCCTCATCATTCAATTTGAAACCGCCCTCAAGAAACTCTAAGAAAGTTTCCGGGATCGATTGATCAAAAGCTGCCTCAATTGTTGATAAAATTAGCTTGTTCACTTTTCGCCTTCGCAAGAATTTTTTTCATCGAATTTTTGATCATTTTGTCGTAATCGGCTTCCATTGCTTCAGTTTGCTTTAAGGAAAATCCATATTTGAATTTCCACACGTCGATTTGATTCGTCAACGCTGCAAATAGCTCTGTTAAGACTCCCTTGATATCGGTTTCGATCTCTCCATAGTCGATTAACTTGCCGGTTTTGATGTTCAAATCGAGAATTTTATCCCTCGCCTGTTGCAACTTGATGATCTTCTCAACATCGACTTTTGAGAAATTCTCTAAACTATGAAATTGCGTCGCCTCGTCTGCGCTCAATCCAAGCTGTTTCGACAACTCGTCATAATCGGGCCCCTTATCTTCGGGCTCTTCAACCGGTTGCTGTTTTGGCTTTTGGTCGGCTTTCATCAATCTGTCAATATTTATTCCTGGATCCCCGTAAAGATCCACAAGGTCATCCCATGAAAAAATGACAGGCTTCTTACCCTTACCTGTAAAGCCTTCCCACTTTGGAGCCCTTACTTTCTTACGATATTTAAGCGATTTGATAACAGCCTCGCTTTTCTTGAAGATTTCACAAGCCTTTGAAAGGGTTAGGTAGTATTTTTTATCTTGAATAATGACTTGCAAAATTACACCCGATTCGTGAAAAATGACGGCCGTTGTTTTTAAAAACGACAATACCCCAAAATGATAGCCGATAATCCAGAATATTAAAGGGAAAAATGTAAAAAAATGTTACATTCTTTTGATACCGAGCAAATAGACGGGTTGAATTTTAAAAAAGAGCGAAAAGCCTTGCCCCCGACC
>Ga0255048_10000125_pt1 | contig 51502 bp, 43 predicted proteins | sample JV7_2_2_MG_FD_183619 | JGI IMG/M metagenome (GOLD analysis project Ga0255048, IMG submission 183619) | Seawater microbial communities from Jervis Inlet, British Columbia, Canada - JV7_2_2 | ecosystem: Environmental > Aquatic > Marine > Inlet | place: Canada: British Columbia | collected 2016-10-06 | reverse complement strand
TGCGATGTTGTTGCCCGAGACGTGGTTGAGGATCCGCTCGGCGTCTGGGCCTTGCACGAGGATGTTGGACATCGCCGACATGTCGAAGAGGGCGACACCGTTGCGGACTGCCCGGTGCTCGGCGGCATGATGCTCGAACCAGTCCTGGCGGGCGTAGGTGAGTCTGGTCTCGATGTCGGCGTCGGTCGGCGCAAACCACGCGGCGAGTTCCCATCCTGCGGCCTCGCTGAAGTGCGCCCCCGCGGCCTCGAGGCGTTCGTGAATCGGGGATCGCCGCACGTTGCGCGCCGTTGTCGGGTGCGAGTGGGGCCACGACCCGGTCGAGTGCAGCCTGCCGAGCAGCTCGACGCTGCGTTCCGCCAGGTAGGAGCGGTTGGTCTGGAACGGATGGAGCCTGGCCGGGTCGAGATCCGTGACGTCGATCGGTGCGAGTCCGTCGACGATCCAGTTGGCGACGATCGATCCGGCGCCCCCACCGGTGAGGATCCCCAGGGAATTGAATCCTGCGGCGATGAAGAAGTTGCGCAGCTCAGGCGATTCGCCGATGAGGAAGCCGTTGTCCGGCGTGAAGCTCTCTGGGCCGGTGAACAGCTTGCGGATGCCGACGTTCTCGAGCGCCGGCAGGATGTCCATCGCCCGCTCGAGGAACGGCGCCAGCCGATCCCAGTTCGAGGGGATCTCCCCGAAGCTGAAGTCGTCCGGGACGTTGTCGAGCGACCACGGAGCAGAGACCGGTTCGAAGAGGCCGACCATGAGGCCCCCGACCTCTTCCCGGTAGTAGGCGAAGCGGTCGGGATCCTCGAAGATCGGCAGGTCGGGAGACACGCCCGCGAACGGCTCACTGATCAGGTAGGCGTGCTCGATCGCCTGGAGGGCCACCGAGACACCGGCCATGGCGCCGACCTGCTTGGCCCACATCCCGGCGCAGTTGACGACATACTCGGCCTCGATCGCACCCTGGGCCGTGACCACCCCGGTCACTCGATCGCCCTGTGTGGTGATCCCGACGACCGGAGTGTCTTCGAGGATGCGGACCCCTCCCATCCTGGCCCCCTTGGCCAGCGACATCGCGATGTTTGCCGGATCAGCCCTCCCTTCGTTGGCGGTGTAGAACCCGGCGACGACGTCGCGGGTGTCGATCTGTGGCCACAGATCGGCTACCTCGGCGGCGGAGACCTCTTCGCGCTCGATCCCCATCAGTCGCAGGAAATCCGCCTCCCGGCGGAGCTTGTGCGTCCGCTCCTTCGAGCTGGCGGTTTGCAGGTAGCCCACAGGACGGAAGCCGGTGGAGAGGCCGGTCTCCTCCTCGAGGACCTCGAAGAGGTCACGCGAGTATTTGGCCATCCAGGCGAGGGTTTGCGTGGTCATCCCGCCAGACACGACGAGACCAGCTGCGTGCCAGGTGGTCCCCGAGGTGAGCTTGTCGCGCTCGAGCAACACGACGTCGTTCCACCCGAGCTTGGCCAGGTGGTAGGCAACGCTGGCACCGATGACCCCGCCGCCGATGATCACCACCCGTGCCCTGTCGGGAACACCGGCGGTCGCTCGCGTGCCCGTGCCCGACTCGCTGCTCATGATCGGCTCCCTTCGATGGTCTTGATCGTTCGCTCCACCTTCAGCCCTTGGCGTCCTGCAGGGCGTCGCCGAAGGCCTCGAGCGTGAGCGCGACGTCCTCCGCGGAATGGGCCGCCGAGAGGAAGAACGGCTCGCGGGCATCGTCCACCGGGAGGACCCCGCGTTCGATCATGCCCGCGATCACGTCCGCATAGAGGTCCGCGTCGTGGTTGGCGTAATCGCGATACTCCCGAGGCGGCTCCTCGGAGAGCGAGATCCCGAACATCGACCAGTGCCCCACCGCATGCCCGGGGACCCCCTCCTCGGCGAGGATTCCCTCGATCCCGGTCATCAGCGCAGTGCCCGATTTCTCCATCGCGGCATACGGCTCACCGGTTGCAAGGATGTCGATCGTGGCCTTGGCGGCCGCCACCCCGACGGCATTGCCGCTGTAGGTACCGGCCTGAAAGATGTCGCCTTCCGCCCAATCCTGGATGATCTCGTTGCGTCCGGCGATCGCGGCAACCGGGAAGCCGTTCCCCATCGACTTGGCGAATGTGCCGAGATCGGGGACAACTCCGAAGATCTCCTCAGCACCACCAAGTGCCATCCGGAATCCGGTCTTGACCTCATCGAAGAGCAAGACGGTTCCGTATTCATCGCAGATGCGACGGAGGCCTTCCAGAAAGCCGTCGCCGGGCATCACGCCGAAGAAATTGCCCAACATCGGTTCGACGATCATGGCTGCGATCCGGTCGCCTTCGTTGCGGAACAGCCGCTCCATGGCTTCGAGATCGTTGTAGGGCACGACGCGGACGAGCGACCTGATGGCGTCCGGCACGCCACGGGTCTCCTGCCACGGAACCGGGGATCGGCGATCGCCCAGTCGGTCGAGCGGCGCCCCGGCTGTCGAGAAGAGGACGTAGTCGTGGGCGCCGTGGTAGGCCCCCTCGAACTTGACGATGAGGTCGCGCCCGGTATGCGCCCGCGCCAGCCGAATGGCGTGCATGGTGGCCTCGGTGCCGGTGTTGGTGAACCGCAACGTATCCACCCACGAGACGGCATCGCGGACCGCTTCGGCGGCCTCGATCTCGCGGTCGGTGGTCATGGCGAAGGTCGTGCCGGACGCCGCGGCCTCGGCAACGGCCCGAGCTACGTCGGGATGTCCGTGGCCGAGGACGACCGGCCCGAATCCGAGGTGGTAATCGACGTACCGGTTGCCGTCCATGTCATATACGTGGGCGCCATCGCCGCGGGCGATGACCAGCGTGTCGTCGTCGCCCCAGTAGCGGAATCCCGAAGACACGCCGGAAACGAGGGCCGATCTCGCTCGCTCGAACCACTCGGCGGTGGTTGGTCCCTGGAGTCCCACGTGCCTACCTCAGAGCTCGGAAGGTCGGAGCATACGCGATGCGGCCTGGCGCTCAGCCACCGGCGACGTGGGCAGGCACACGGCGGCGACTCGGTGGCTGCTGCGCACGCTACTCCGCCGCCCTGGTCGGGGGAATGCCCCAGGCGTAGGTCTGCTTCGTCAGTCTCAGGTAGGTGTGCGCCTCCACCGACGACACCCCGTCGAGTGCTCGCAGGTCGCTCAGCACCATCAGCAGGTGGTCGTTGTCGGCACACAGCACCTCGACCAGCAGATCGAACCGACCTGCGGTCATCACCACGTAGACGGCGTACTCCCTGGCCCCGATCTCGTCGCTGAGCGCCTCGATATCGCCGTCGACGGTCAGCCCGATCATGGCCTGGACCGTGAATCCGATGCGGAGCGGGTCGGTGATGGCCACGACTTCGAGGACGCTCGATTCCAGCAGCCGATTGACCCGGAGTCGGATCGCGGCCTGACTCAGGTCGATTCCGGTGGCCAGCTCTGCGAAGTTGGCGCGCCCGTTGACCTGAAGCGCAGCGATGATCTGGAGGTCCTTCTCATCGAGATCTCGTCCCGGTGCGATCCTGGCGTTGGGTTGGTGTCCCGTGAGGTGGTCCTTCGCCATGTCCAGCCCCTCTGCTCTCCCTCGATCCTAGGGCGCGCCCTTACCGATTCGGCATCCACAATGCGGATCCACTTGCAAATGGCTCGAATCTGATGCTATCAATAGCATAATCTGAAAGCGCCCGCCGCTGTGACGAGCGATAGGACAACGGATGCCAATCAGGGTCAGCCCAGATCGTGTGGCGGACCTGACGAAGTCGATGGAGGAGTTGCTTCGCCTCCGCACGCGCAGGTCGGGCGAGTTCGTCGAGCAGGCCAAACAGGTGCTTCCCGGTGGAGTGGCCTCATCATTCCAGGAGCACCCACCCCACCCGATCTACATCGTCGAGGGCCACGGGTCGACCGTCGTAGACCTCGATGGCAACGAGTACAGCGATTTTCACAACGGATTCGGGGTTATGGCCGTTGGCCATGCCCATCCGGTGGTTGCAGCAGCAATCGCCGATACCGCCGTCAAGGGAACTCACTTTGCGGCGCCCAACGCCAGCGCGGTGCGCGTGGCCCGCGAGCTGTCTCGACGCTTCCGGCTCCCCAAGGTCCGATTCTCCAACTCAGGGACCGAAGCGACGCTGGATGCGATCCGCCTGGCCAGAGCGTTCACCGGCAAAGAGGCACTGATCAAGATCGAGGGCTCGTATCACGGTCACCATGACGCCGTCATGGTCTCGGTGCACCCCGACCCTTCTCAGATCGGACCACGGGCCCATCCGGTGTCGGTACCGCAGTCCGCCGGGATACCCCAGGCGCTGATCGACCTGACCGTTGTCGTGCCGTTCAATGATCCGAAGGCACTCGACGACGTCCTCTCGGCCAACGATGACATCGGCACCATGATCATCGAACCGATCATGTTGAACATCGGAGTGATTCCCCCCAACGACGGCTATTTGGAGGCGGTCCGCGAGATCACCAGGACACACGGCGTGGTGTTGATCTTCGACGAGGTCAAGACCGGGGCCACGATCGCCGCTGGTGGCGCCGTCGAGAAGTACGGGGTCGTCCCCGACCTCGTGGCTTTGGCCAAGGCGACCGGCGGAGGCACCCCGATCGGATCGATCCTCGGCACCGATGAGATCATGGCTCAGATCGACGACGGGACGGTGGCTCAGATGGGGACCTTCAACGGGAACCCGCTCACCATGGCCGCGGCCGAGGCGACGCTGACCGGCGTGCTCGACGGGGACGCCTATCGCCGACTGGACGACGTTGGCCGGCGAATTCTCGACGGGTGCCAGGACGTATGCGACCGCTATGGCCTGCCGGCCTATGCCGTTGGGGTCGCCTCCAAAGGGTGCGTGATGTTCTCCGACGAGCGAGTCGTCGACTACCGCTCCTATGCAGAGCACTTCGACGACCGCCTCAACTACCTCGGCTGGCTCTACCACATGGTCAACGGCGTCTACATGACTCCAGGCGCCGACGAGCAGTGGACACTTTCCGTGATGCACGGCAACGACGAGATCGACCACTTCGTCGCGGTCTTCGAGCAGTTCGCCGCCGACGTGACGGGGGTGGGCCGATCATGATCCTGGTGACGTTTCCGGAAATGAGGACGTACATTGTCGGCTCAGACACGTGTTGACGGAACTCTCGAGGGCTCACATGGGACCGCCCAACTGCTTCGGACCTCCCTGCCTGCGAACGTGGGTGAGCAGGCTCGTGACGATCCGGCGCACGCCACTCAGCGGTGGCAATACCGGATGATGGACGGACCTGCTGCGGTTGGCCTGCACGGGGTGACCAAACGCTTTGGTGAGGACGTCGTCGCGGTGGACGACATGGAGCTCGAGATCCGCGACGGCGAGTTCTTCTCCCTCCTGGGTCCTTCCGGATGCGGCAAGACGACCACGCTGCGGATGATCGCCGGCCTCGAGTTCCCGACAGACGGGAGCGTCCGGATCTTCGGTGATGAGATGGGGATCAGGCCGCCGAACAAGCGGCCGGTCAACACCGTCTTCCAGTCCTACGCCCTGTTCCCGCACATGAACGTCGAAGACAACGTCGGGTTCGGGCTGCGCATGCAGAAGGTCGACAAGGCGGAGATGCAGCGCAAGGTCGGCGAGGCTATCGACCTCGTTCGGCTGCAGGGGATGGAGAAGCGCAGGCCGAATGCGCTCTCCGGCGGCCAGCAGCAGCGGGTCGCCCTGGCTCGGGCTTTGGTGAATCGGCCGAAGGTGCTCCTCCTCGACGAGCCGCTTGGAGCGCTCGACCTCAAGCTTCGCCAGACCATGCAGCTCGAACTGAAGGACATTCAGAACGAGGTCGGCATCACCTTCGTCTACGTGACGCACGATCAGGAAGAGGCGTTGACGATGTCCGATCGGATCGGGGTCATGAACGAGGGCAAGCTGATCCAGGTCGGGCCCTCCGAAGAGATCTACGAGGCGCCGTTGAACCTCTTCGTGGCGAGCTTCGTGGGCGAGATGAGCTTCCTGCCTGGAGAGATTGCCGAACCAGGGGCGGTTCGCCTCAGCGGAGGCGAGGTCGTCAGGGCGAAGACCACGTCAGCGCCGGGGACGAGCGTCACGCTCACCTTGCGACCGGAGGTGGTCCATATCTTCGGCGATCATTCGGAGGTGCCTGCGGGACGCAACTCGGTTGCGGGCTCCATCGCCAGACGGATCTTCCAGGGAGGTTCCATCTTCTACGAGGTGGACATCGGAGCCTCTGGTTCCTTCGAGGTACACGCCGAGAACCTGCCGAGCATGCGACGGTGGAAGGTGGGGGACGACGTGGTCGTCGACTTCCACCCCGAAGCTGCGATTGCGTTCGCCGAATGACCCTGCTCGACGAGCGCGAGAAAGCGCAGACCGAAGCGGTCAACCCCAGGCTGGAGCGCAAGGCGCGCCGCAGGGAGTCGTGGCGCGGCTTCTTCCATGCCGCCCCGGCCTTTGTGTACCTGACGTTCTTCTTCACCCTGCCGCTGCTGGTCGTGTTCGTGTTCTCCTTCGCCAGCAGAAGCAACACAGGAAAGCCCCAGCTCGAGGGATGGAACCTCGACTCGTGGACCAGGATTGCCGATCCGCTCGTGCGGACGATCGCCGTGCGATCCCTCACGATGGCGATCGCCAACACCGTGCTCTGTCTGCTCATCGCCTACCCGTTTGCCTACTGGATCGCCACCAGAGCCAGGCAGAGCACGCGCACGCTGCTGCTGATCGCCGTGCTCGTCCCCTTCTGGTCCAACTTCCTCGTCCGCACCTACGCGTGGCGCATGCTGCTCGACTCCGACGGGTACATCACCCAGCTCGGGGAGCTCACCGGGCTGTGGGGGCGGATGTTGTTCACCGCGCCCGCGGTGTTCATCGGCTTGGTGTATGGGTACCTGCCGTTCATGGTGCTCCCCCTCTACGCCGCGCTCGAGCGCATGGATTGGAGCCTGGTCGAGGCCGGACGGGATCTCTATGCCTCAGGCGCCAAGGCGTTCCAGAAGATCACGCTGCCGCTATCGAAACCGGGGATCATCGCCGGATCGATTCTGGTGTTCATTCCCAGCCTCGGTGCCTACGTGACCCCCGACATCCTGGGTGGGGCCAAGACAAACCTGCTTGGCAATCTCATCGTCACCCAGTTTCAGGCAGCGAGGAACTGGCCGTTCGGATCCGCCCTCTCCGGGGCAATCATGATCATCATGCTGGTGGCGACCCTCGTGTACTTCCGAACCGGGGGGAGGACCGTATGACCACCCTGCATCGAGGCGCGGCGGCACGCCCGGCGGTAGACCGTTCCCTGGCCACCTTCGGCTGGTTGGTGTTCGCCTTCCTCTACTTGCCCATCGTGTTGGTGGTCGCGTTCTCCTTCTCCCGGTCCGAGAGTGTGGGGAGATGGGGCGGGTTCTCTCTTCGCTGGTATGAGCAGATGCTCGGCAACGACCAGCTGTTGAACGCTCTGTGGAACTCCGTCGTGGTTGCGTTGATCTCGACGTTGGTCGCCACCGTGCTCGGCACAGCAGCCGCACTCTCCCTGGATCGCTACCGGCGATGGGTTGGCCGCGGCGCATTCGACGGATTGCTGTACCTGCCGATCATCATCCCCGACGTGACGATGGCCGTCATGCTCCTGTTGTGGTTCACCCAGACCGGTGTAGTGGCGCTCGGGCGCGGTTCAATCACGCTGGCACACATCGCCTTCAACATCTCGTTTGTCGCCATCGTCGTCCGAGCCAGGCTGGCCCACATGGATCCGGCCATGGAGGACGCTGCTGCCGACCTGTACGCCAATCGATGGCAGAGGTTCCGCCGCGTGACGCTGCCGTTGATCATGCCCGGCGTCCTCGGTGGCGCCCTCCTGGCCCTGACGCTCTCGCTCGACGATGTCGTGATCACCAGCTTTGTCCAGGGCCCGGGATCGACCACCCTGCCGGTCTACGTGTTCGGGCTCATCAGGCGTACGGTCACTCCAGTGATCAACGCAGTGTCGACGGTGATGATCGTGGTCTCGATGGTGTTGGTGCTGACTTCGCTGGTCTTCCAGCGAAGATCGGAGAAGAGCAAATGAAGAAGGAGGAAGGAAGATGAAACGCCTATTTGTGCTGCTGGCCGTCCTTGCATTGGTGGCGGCCGCATGCGGTAGCGATGCGGACGACACCACAACGACGGCCGCGGCTGGAGGCGATACGACCCAGCCGACCGAGGCTCCCGTCGAGGGAATCCAGGCCGCGGCTAACGCCTGTGCGGAAGGGGCCACCGACGGGCCCCTCAACCTGTACAACTGGACTGACTACATCCCGACGGGCGCGTTGGCCGAGGATTTTGAGGTCGACGACCTCGTGGCGAAGTTCGAGGAAGAGCATGGCGAGAATGTCACGCTCACGTTCTTCAACTCCAACGAGGACATGCTCGCCCAGATCGATGCCGGCGCCTCCTACGACGTGGTCGTGCCCTCGGACTACATGGTGGTCACGATGATCGACGCCGACCTACTGGTCGAGCTCAACCGGGATGCGGTCCCGAACCTGGATGCGAACATCGCTCCGCTGTTCCAGGACCCGGCGTATGACGCGGGGAACCGGTTCTCTGCTCCCTATCAGTGGGGAACCACCGGCATCGGCTATCTGTACGGATCGATCGACGACTCGGAAGGCGTGTCATGGGCTGTGCTCTTCGATCCAGAGATGGCCACACCGAACGCGGGGTACATCTCGCTGCTCAACGACACCAGGGAGACGCTGGGATCGGCCCTGAAGTATCTGGGCTACTCGTTGAACACGACCAACCCTGACGAGGTCGACGAAGCTGCGCAATTGATCGCGGACGCCAGGGAACACATCGCCGCCTTCAACTCGTCCTCGTATTGGACGCTGCTTTCGAGCGGCGAGTTCAACCTGTCACAAGGCTGGAACGGCGACTTCCTGGCCGAGTACGACCGGATCTCGGAGTACGACGACGACGGGAACCTCACGTACGACGCCTACGAGGACTTCGGTTATGCCATTCCGGTCGAAGGCTCTGCGGCCTGGGTCGACACGATGGCGATCCCGACGACGGCCGAGCATCCGTGCACGGCGCACACGTTCATCAACTTCATGCTCGATGCGGAGAATGGCGGCACGTTGACCAACTTCAACTACTACGCCAGTCCGAACGAAGCTGCGGAGGAGTACATCTACGAGGAGATCCTCGAGTGGGACGCCATCTATCCGCCACCGGAGACCATGGCGATCCTGGAGTTCTTCGAGGACCTCGGTGACTTCAACAACTACTACGCCGATGCGTTCACGGCGGCGAAGGGCTGATGGAGGCCAATCTCAGCTTTGGGAGCTGAGTTCGAGCGATTGAGGACCGGCCCCCTTTGGGGCCGGTCCTCTGGGTGTCAGGCTCGATGGGAGTCTTCGCCCGAGCCAACCTCCCCATTCCCGGCCTCGGGTCGGAACGAGTAGCGTCCGCTCGAGAGTGGGAGGTACCGCATGACACTGATGCGAGCCCAGGAACGTCCCGGAGTGGTGACGTTCGTCGGAATCGTCTTGTACATCTCGGCGGCGATCTCGGCGGTATCGGCCATCGTGGTCTTCATCGATCGCAATGACGCCGTGTATCAGGCAACGACCGGGCGAACGTCGACCGAACTGATCCTCACTGCGATCGTCGAAGGGATCATCGCCATCCTCCTGGTGTTCGTCGCATCGGGAGTGCTGACTGGGATGCGGGGGGCTCGGCTATTGGTCGCCCTTGTGTACGGCATCCGCATGGTGGTCGCGGCCTACTGGATGCTCAGCTATCAAGGCGGCGGTTTCGGCGACGGCGGGATCCTGACGATCGGCATCGGCATCTTCGTGCTCTGGGCCCTCTACGGGCACGCCGAATCGGCCCGTTACTTCGCGGGAAGGATGGCCAAACCCTGATCCATCGGACTGGACCGGTCCACAGTCGCCATGGAGAGGAAGGAAGTGGTGGAACTGGACGGCAACCACGCCGCCTGGCTCGAGAACCTGTTTGCGTCGCAGGCGTTCATGGGGCTCCTCGGCGTCGAGGTGGTTTCGTTCTCGTCAGGCCGCTGTGAGCTTTCTCTGGAGCATCGGCCAGATCTGGATCAGCACTCGGGGGTGATCCACGCCGGTGCGATCGCCGCGCTGGCCGACAACGCGGCAGGTGGCGCCGCCTCGACGCTGTTGCCCGTGGGGAGCACGGCGATCACGACCGAGTTCAAGATCAACTTCGTTGCCCCTGCGCGGGGAGAACGGATCATCGCCCGTGCCGAGGTCGTTCACGCCGGCGACACGCTCACGGTGAGCGAGTCACGGGTCTACGCAGCCACCGGCGACGAGGAGCGGTTGTGCGCCGTCGCCCTCGTCACACTCTGGCCGGTCCGCATGGACGGCCCCACCTCGGCATCGTCGTGACCGGGACGGACCGCGGGGAACATCATCCCGGCTACTGGCCGTCGCCATGGCCGGTCGAGTGTGGGGGCAACCGGAGACAGAAAGCCGCACCAGGGCGCCTCGACGCCGCATCCGGTTCGGCTCGGGTGATCACGCGGCGCAACGGTCGCTGGAACGTCATGGTGATCGCACGCGACCCGGGGGAGTGGTACCTCGGAGGCACCATGGCGGCCTTCACCGGACCGGCACCGTTCGGCTGGGTCGAGCGCATCGATCCCGACACGTTGGAGACGCTGGCCGCGTCTCCCGAGCTGCCATGCGGCGACCACGTGTGGTGCGGGGCGATCCTGGCGCACGCCAACGGCTCGATCCTCTCCGTCAACGGTTCCTACCTCCATCGGCTCGACGCCGCTGATCTGTCAATCATCGCGGAACGCCGACTCCCCGTGGACCACAGCCACAACGGCCTGTTGGCGTTGTCAGACGGCACGCTGGTCACCAAGGACCTCCGCCTCGCACGCCAGGGAGGCACCACCATCTCACGCCTCGATCCGGAAACTCTGGGCCTCGTCGGGCCTCCGCTCGAGTTGCCAGAGGGGTCGATGGGCCGCATCGCCGCCGACCGCACATCGGACGGCGAAGAGTACCTCTACGTCCCGGGCGCCGAGCATGTCTGGCGGCTCCGCACGGAAGGCGCCGAACTCGTCATCGATGATTGGCAGCCGCGCTACCGGACTCCCGATGGACCGTTCGGGTTGGCGTGGGACGCGTGCCTGTCGGACGGTGCCTGCTGGATCATGGATTGTGGGGACATCGACTCGGTGCGCCGAATTCACGGCGTTCACCCCAACGGCCGGTTCGCTTCCCCGCCAGGCCGCGAGCTGTCGTGGCGCCTGCCTGCGCCGTGGACCGGGGCGCAGCGACTGCTCCGGGTCAGCCTCGACGACCCACACGACGTGCGTGCGATCGAACCCTTCGGCACGCCAGGCGGAGGGATCATCGCCCCTCCCGTCCACGTCCCTGAGCACGACATCGCGATCGCGTGGGACTCGGTGAACGGCGGCCTCGCCGGCATCGACACCAGCGGCGGCGGTCTCTCCGTCGCTTGGCGAATTGGAGCCCGGCCCAGCATGCAACCGATCGTGTTCCCCGAGTCGGGTGAACTCGTGATCAACGACTTCACGCCGGACGGCACGGACGACCTGATCGTCGTCGACATCGCCTCTGGTGCTCTCCTCGACCGCGTGGCCACGGGTGCGCTCATCGCCAACGGGATGTTCCTCACCGCCGGAGGGCGGCGCGACGTCTTCTACTGCACGACGACCACAGTCGCCACCGTGCGCTGGGCCTGACGGCGTGTCTCATTACCGACAGTCGGCGCGCAGGTGACCGACCTCATGCGTTGCCGCCTCCATGCGCCTCAGAGGGCTGATCCTGGTGGCTGCGCTCGGACTGGTTGCGGCTGCCTGCAGCGGCGGCAGTTCGATCGCAGAGGAAACTGCCGGGTCGTCGACGACCACGCAGCCGCCGAGCTCCGGTACCTCCGACGGGACGAGCACTTCTCCTGGAATGGTGGAAGGAGACCTGACCTTCAGCGTGGCCGATGGGTACACCGCTCGGTGGATCGCTGAGGGAATCAAGCCTGATCTCGCCCTGGCTGCAGACGGCGCGCCCGGTATTGCCTACCTGGTCGAAGACCTGGCGGGACACATTGCGTACAGCGATGTGGGATCAGGCTGGTCAAGCGAGCACCTGATCGACGGCTACTTCTACGGGCCGATCGGACTTGCCTACGGCAGCGACGGGGAACCGCGGGTGGCCTATCACGACCACCAGGACGTTTCGTTCGACGAGGAGAAGGGCGACCTGACGGTTGCGGTCCGCGGCGACGGGCAATGGACGATCGAGGCCATTCCCGATGTGGGCCACGACGGGTGGGACAGCACGATCGCCATCGGTGCCGACGGCGTCGTGCGGGCGGCAGGCATCGATCCGCAGCAGTTCGGCCGCACCGAGGGCGTCGAGTACTTCGAACTCACTGGAGCCGGTTGGCAGGTCACCGAGATCGGCTCCGGTCCTGTCGCCTACGAGTTCAACGTGTCGCTTGCCGTCGACCCTGAGGGCGATCCGGCGCTCACCTACTACGACAGCACCGCCGGGGAGCTGCGCTACGCCGCTCGCAGCGACGGCACGTGGAGCATCGAGACCGTCGATGCCGATGGCGACGTCGGGCGCTACTCCTCTCTGGCATTCGACGCTTCCGGAGCGCCGCACATCAGCTACCTCCGGCTCGATGGCGCCACGACGGGAACCGTCCGCTACGCCACGCGCGATGGAGATCGTTGGACGACGAGCGACGTGGACACGCTGTTCGCGTTGCGCACCGGCTTCACCGGGGCCCGCAGGGTGACCGCCATCGCCATCGACAGCGACCAGCAGCCCCACGTCGTCTACTCGGACGAATCGGTCGTGAAGCGTGCCGTCCCCGATGGGCAGGCCTGGCAGACGTCGTCCATCGTCACGGCAGGGGAGCGTCCGCTCGGTCAGTTGGTGAGTTTCGCTCTCGACTCGAACGACGTCCTCCACCTGGCGGTCTTCGAGGTCACGTTGGAGAACCCACTCCAGGGCGTCGTTGGCTACCTCACCGCCAGCTGACCCCATCGCCCCCTGCAGCCCGAGGAGCCGAGCGCGCTGGCTTCTGAGCAGGTCGGGCATCCTGCTTCGTCACCCGTCGGGAGAGGAGTTGGTAGGGTGGCTCGCTACGAAGCGCTCATCTAGAGCGGTGGAGGGACAGGCCCTGTGAAGCCGCGGCAACCGACGTAGGTACGGTGCCAATGCCTGATCGATGGGACGCCAAAGGCGGTCATCCGCCCGAGGCGCTCAGCTGAGCGCTCGGCGAGAGGAGACCGCGGTGTCAGGTGAGACCTTCTTGGATGCCACAGCAAGGCGCGTCGTCATCTTCGACGGCGGCACTGGCACGACTCTGCAGCGCGCCGGCCTGACCGTTGCCGACTTTGGTGGACCCGACCTCGACGGGTGCAACGAGCTGCTCAACGAAACCCGGCCGGATGTCGTCGCAGACCTCCACCGCTCATTCCTCGACGTTGGGGCCGATGTCGTCGAGACGAACACGTTCGGTTCGTTCGCTGTGCCGTTGGCCGAGTACGGCCTCGAGGATCGCTCCTACGACCTTTCGGCTGCCGGTGCGGCGATCGCCCGATCGGTTGTCGACGACTTCACTGCCGCAGACGGGAGACCGCGGTGGGTCGCCGGATCGATGGGACCAGGAACGAAGTTCCCAACGCTGGGTCAGATCTCGTACCGGGAGCTGCGCGACGCATACGAGATCCAAGCACGGGGACTCCTCGACGGTGGCGCCGATCTCCTGATCGTGGAGACGCAGTTCGACCTGCTCGGCGCCAAGGCCGCGATCAACGGAGCGCGCCGCGCGATGGCCGGCCACCCCGTCCCTCTTCAGGTGCAGGTGACGATCGAACTCACCGGCCGGATGCTTCCCGGCACCGAAATCGGCGCTGCGCTGAACGCGCTCATCGGACTTCGACCCGACGTGATCGGGCTCAACTGTGCCACCGGCCCGGTCGAGATGTACGAACCCCTTCGGTACCTGACCCGGCACTCGCCCGTTCCGGTATCGGCCATCCCCAACGCCGGCTTGCCTGCAGTCGTTGCCGGCGAGATGGTGTACGACCTCGGAGCGCAGGAGCTCGCAGAGCATCACAGTCGCTTCATCACCGAGTTGGGCGTCGGCATCGTCGGTGGATGCTGCGGCACCGTGCCCGAGCACATCGCCGCAGTCGTGGAACGGTGCGCTGGCCTCACTCCAGGCCTCCATGATGCTTCCCCCATCCCCGGAGCCTCCTCCATCTTCAGCCCGGTGTCCTTCGACCAGGACACGTCGTTTCTCATCATCGGTGAGCGCACCAACGCCAACGGGTCGCGTGCCTTTCGCGAGGCCATGCTCAGCGGTGATATCGACACCTGTGTCGCCATCGGCACGGAGCAGGTCAAAGAGTCGGCACACCTCGTCGATCTGTGCGTCGACTATGTCGGCCGCGACGGTGTTGCCGACATGAAGGAGCTCGCGTCGCGGTTTGCGGTCGAGGTCACGGCTCCTCTCGTTCTCGACTCCACCCAACCGGAGGTGATGGAGGCCGGGCTCGAGCACCTCGGAGGCCGGTCCGTCCTCAACTCGGCCAATCTGGAGGACGGTGACGGCGAAGGGTCGCGAGTAGATCGTGTGCTGCGCCTCGCCCGCGAGCACGGCTCCGCCGTCATCTGTCTCCTCATCGACGAGGAAGGCCAGGCGCGAACCGCGGATTGGAAGGTCGCCGTCGCCCATCGCCTCCACGACCTCGCAGTCAACGAGTACGGCCTCGACCCCAGCGACCTGATCTTCGATCCGCTCACGTTCCCGCTCAGTACTGGCGACGACAGCCTGCGTCGCGATGCCATCGAAACGATCGAAGCACTGCGCCGAATCAAGGTCGAACTGCCGGAATCGCGCACGGTGCTCGGCGTCTCGAATGTGTCGTTCGGTCTCAAGCCGGCGGCACGGCGCGTCCTCAACTCGGTGTTCCTCCATGAGTGTGTGGAGAGCGGCCTCGACGCCGCCATCGTGCAAGCCGCGAGGATTGTTCCGCTCAACCGGATCGAAGCCGAGCATCTCGAGATCTGCCGCGACCTGATCTGGGACAAGCGGCGCGAGGGCTACGACCCGCTCGAAGCGTTGCTCGAAGCCTTCGCCAACGTGGAGAGTGAGGTGGACGAGGTCGACGATCGCAGCGAGTGGCCGGTGGAGCTGCGGTTGGAGCGCCGAATCGTCGACGGCGATCGCCGCGGGCTCGACGACGACCTCGCCGAAGCACTCGAGGACGGCAGGGGAGCGTTGGCGATCGTCAACGACGTGCTTCTGGCCGGGATGAAGACCGTCGGCGACCTGTTCGCCTCCGGCGAGATGCAGCTCCCGTTCGTCCTCAAGTCGGCGGAAACGATGAAAGCCGCGGTGGCGTACCTCGAACCGCACATGGAGCACACCGACGCCGCGGACCGCGGCTCGATCGTCCTGGCAACCGTCAGCGGCGATGTCCACGACATCGGCAAGAACCTGGTCGACATCATCCTCACCAACAACGGCTACACCGTGTACAACCTCGGCATCAAGGTGTCGATCTCTGAGATGGTCGAGGAGTACGAGCAGCAGCGAGCACGGGCCATCGGGATGAGCGGGCTGCTCGTGAAGAGCACCCTGATCATGCGTGACAACCTCGACGAACTGCAGCGGCGCGGCTTGGGCGATGTGCCGGTTCTGCTGGGCGGGGCCGCGCTGACACGCACGTACGTGGAGCAGGATCTCGCTGGGGCCTACTCGGGCCCGCTCTTCTACGGAAAGAATGCCTTTGCCGGTCTCGATGCCATGGCGAAGATCATGGAAGGCTCCTCGCGACCGTCCCCTGTCGACCGTGGCCGCCCTGTCGCTGAACGCACCCCACGTGCCGAAGCCGTCACGGTCGTGCCCGACCGAGCGCCGACGGTGGCTGTCGATAATGCGGTCTTTGCTCCGCCGTTCCTCGGCACGCGAGTAGTGAAAGGGATCCCCATCGACGACGTTGCCTCCTACATCAACACAACCGCGCTGTTTCGCAACCAGTGGCAGTTCCGCCCGGAGTCCATGGAGACCGCCGAGGAATTCAAGGCGCGTCTCCAGCCGCTGCTGCGTGAACAGCTCCACCTCGCACGAGCGGATGACTTGCTCGTCCCCCAAGTCGTCTACGGGTTCTTTCCCGTCAACAGTGACGGCAACGAGCTCATCGTGTGGAGCGACGCCGACCGCACGAGCGAACAGACTCGGTTCGGTTTCCCCCGCCAGACTGGCGATCCCTGGCTGTGTATTGCCGACTTCTTCCGACCGATCGACGCTGAGGTGGATCATGCGGCCTTCCACATCGTGACGATGGGGCCCCGGGCCTCCGAACGCGCTGCGGAACTCTTCGCTACCGATCGGTACCGCGAGTACCTCTACCTGCACGGCCTCGGCGTCGAGATGGCTGAAGCGCTTGCGGAGCTCTGGCATCACCGGATCCGTACGGAATGGGGCTTTGGAGACGAGGATGGCCCAACGTTGACCGGACTCTTCCGCCAGCAGTACCGCGGCGGCCGATACTCGTGGGGCTATCCGGCGTGCCCCGATCTCGAGGACAACGCCAAGGTCGCCGAACTCCTCGATTCCACCCGCATCGGTGTCGAGGTCGGCGAGGAAACGTCGTGGCAATACCACCCGGAGCAGACCACGTCCGCGATTATCGCTCACCACCCCCAGGCGAAGTACTTCATCGCCAGGCGACCGAAGGAGGCGCGCGTTGCTGGTCGACAAGGATGAATGGGCCCGCATCGCCGAGGTGAACCCGCCGGACCTCCCCAACACCCAGCACCTCTTGCTCGACAACGTCTGGTCGAACGTGCTGGTGACGGACAACGTGTTCGGGAAGATTCGGGTTTCGCCATACGCCTACGCGGCACGGATCACGCACGATGTGCCCAGCGTCGCGCCCACCGTGGTGGTGTCCACCAGGGACCGCAACATCTTGGCCATCGAATCCGAGGTGCGCGGGGCGCTGGGCAACGGTGTCGACTCATTCCTGGTGGTGATCGGCGACACCGCCCCCCATGTGGACCACCTCGCCCACCACTATGAGATCGTGGAACATCTCCGCGCCCTGCAAGGGCAGCTTCCGGACTTCGAGGTGGGGATCCCCACGCGGTTTCGCGAGTGGCAATTCCGCCAGCGGATCGACATCGGGGCCCAGTTCTTCGTGGTTGGGCCGGTCATGGATCCGGAATCCGTCGAATCGCACATGGCTCGTCTCGGCCGCTCCAACGAGGATCCGCCCGTCTACCTGATGATGATTCCGCCCTTCAGCGTGGAGTGGGTCAACCAGATGGAGTCCATGGGGGCCACCCCGTGCACCGAGGCATTCAAGGAGCGACTCGCAGAGACCCGCCAGAGCGACCTGCGGGCGTTCGGCTGGGCGACGGCCTCGGAGATCGAACGGCGGGCACAGGACGCGGGTTGTGCCGGGGTGGTCTTGATGGGTCTGAAGTACGACACCATCGTCGACGAAGCTGCCGAGGTTTGGCGCGACTGACGGGTAGGAAGCCCTCGCCGGATCACAGGCCGTAGACGGGGGCCTCGGGGTTGAACGCCCTCCAGGCGAACCAGAACTCGTTCTGATGCGGAGCCAGTTGGAGCCGGCTGCCTGCCAGCGGACCGGCGACAGCCTCGCCGAGGGCGCTCCAGGTGCTCCCGGTCTCTTGATCGGCGAAGGTCGTGCCGTCGGCAGGGGAGAACGTCAGCACCTGTCCATCGAGGGTCCGCAGGAAGGCAATGCCCGTTCCGATTCCCCTTCCCGTCCCCGGCTGCTCGCCTGCGAAGTTGTCGGCGGCATCGGTGTCTGCCCACCACACCGCGATCGGCTCCCCACCGAGTTCGTCGTTGACGGCTCGGGGCTCGCCGATCACCGAGAACGGGTAGGCCTTGGCGGCGTCGCCGACGCGCACCCCGACGACCCGCTCCAGCGCCGGCAAACGCTCGTCCAACGGGGCATCGAAGAAACTGGAGAACGGGGCGCTGCGGCTCGAGTATCCGACATAGCCGTTGGTCCCGTAGTTGAACCCGAACCCGGTGTTCTGCGAGAGCGCCTCGCCATCAGGGTGGCTCGCCTTGAAGTCTCCCCACGTGACGAGCGCCGACGGAAGGGCGGTCAGTTGGCGCCCGGCGTGCACGCCGACAATGCCCTCACCCGTGATCTGCTGCCACAGCGAGGTGGTCTGGTCGTCCCACATCACCAGGTCGGAGTTGCGCAACAGGCCGGAGACGCCGAAGCGGAGGGTTTCGCCGTCGACCCGTCGGTCGTAGGCGACGGCGGTGTTGCACAGCGGGCAGTAGGTGACGACGAACGGCAGATTGCCGACCGTGTCGTTGAGGACCTCGTGGGACGTGAGGATGCGCAGCGGGTAGTAGCGCACAATGGAACCCAGGTCGACCAGCACTCCGATCTCGCGATCCACGAGCCACGAATCTGCCTGAGCGATCGAATCGTACGTCGGTTGGTCGATCGGTCTGATCAGGTCCCGCGGATCGAACGTAGGGAGGCCGATCTTCAGTTCCGAAAGGTCGATGGTGCGCTGCGACCAATCCGTCGGCCAGGGGGCGGCGACGGCAACCAGGTCGTCGGTCAGGTCGTCGAACCCCGGCGGTGGTTCGGTGGCGACGGGCCTGGGGAAGACCGGCGGGCGACTCGCTGGCGTCGTCGTGGTGGTCGGAGGCGGGGTGGCCGGCGGTGCGGTCGTCCCCGGCTCTGTGGTCGTGACCGGCACTGTTGTCTGGGGTGCTGCCGCCGGGTCATCCGATCCACCGGCCACGAGCACGGCGATGGTCACGATGGCCACGACGGCGACGAGCCCTGCGATCACGGCAACGGTTCGGCTCATGGGTGCTGCTCTCGTGGGGTGCCATTGAAACGATGGTGGTCTCCTCGTTGAGGGAACACTGTCCCTCGCGAGACATTCCAGCGACCGGCGCCATCATCTTCCCCGTCGTGGTTGTCCCCTTCGTTGGATCGGTGCTCCCCTGAGGCGGAGATCCCGACTCAGAACTCGATCACCTGGCGCAGCGCGGCGCCGTCGGCGAGCCGGTCGAGGGCCTCATTGATGTCGTCCAGTGCGATCGTGTGGGACACGAGTGCCTCGGCGGGGAACCGGCCGTCTTGGTGCAAGCCGACGAACCGGGGGATGTCGCGCTGGATGTCGCAGGAGCCCAGATAGCTGCCTTGAACTGCGATACCGCCTGCGACGAGCGGCGCCAGTTGCAGCTCGTGAGCGACGCCCGGACCCGGCAGGCCGAGGGTGGTGACCGTGCCGCCGCGGCGGACCAGGCTCAGCGCCAGCTCGAACCCCTCCAGGGTGCCGGATGCTTCGATGGCATGATCGACGCCGCCCTCGGTGCGTTCCAGGACCGCCGCCTGGGTGTCGTCGCCTGCGGTCAACACGTCCGTTGCACCGAGCGATGTTGCCTTGGGGAGCTTGGCGTCCAGCCGGTCGATGGCGACGACCGTGGCAGCTCCCGCAGATCGCGCTCCGAGGAGGGCGGACAGGCCGACCGCACCGAGCCCGATGATCGCGACCGAGTCTCCAGCCGAGACTCCGGCCGTGTTGGCTGCGGTCCCCGCCCCGCACAGCACGGCACAGCCGAACACACACGTGGTGCCTGCGGCGAGGCCCTGTGGGATCTTGACCGCGGACGCCTCGGCCACCAGGACGCGCTCGGCGAAGGCCGCGAGGCCCATGTGGTGGTGGATCGGCTCACCCCGGTAGCTCAGCCGGGTCCCTCCCGTGATCAGCTCTCCACGCTGGTTGGCTGCGGCGCCGGTGGCGCACAGCCAGGGCTCTCCAGAGCGACAGCGAGGGCACTGTTCGCACTGGGGCAAGTACGCGAGCACGACATCGTCTCCCGGCGCCAGGCGGGTGACGCTCGACCCGACTTCGGCCACCGTTCCCGAGGCTTCATGACCGAGGACCATCGGTAGCGGCCAGACTCTCGCCCCGGTGACCACCGAGAGGTCGGACCGGCAGAGGCTGGCAGCCCCGACGTCGACGAGGACCTCGCCAGGTCCAGGGTGGGGAAGTTCCAGGTCGACGATCTCCAGCGGGCGGGAGGCGGCGTAGGGACGGGGGAGACCCGTCGCACGCAGCAGCGCTCCCCGAACGGTCAATGGATGACTCACGGGCCCAGCGTACCCAGGGTGGGCGCCGTCGCCGATGCCGTCGTGATCCTGACACGACGGCATCAACGAATGATGCGGTCGCAGCATTGCCGCTGCTGGTGGCGGCTGTCAGGCTTGACTGACCGGTCGGTCGAATTCGGGCTCGACCGACGGACACGGGGTCGTGGCTCCCCTGCAGGCGCCGCACCCCGATGAGTAGTGTCCTGGCGAGGCGCACCCGAGGAGGACAAGGATCGTGCGAACAAGAAGATTGATCACGGTAAGTCTCGTCCTAGTGATGGCCATGGTGATGGCCGCCTGCAGCTCGGACGATTCCACCGATACCACTGCAGGCAGCGACACGACGGCCGCAACCACGACGACTGCGGCTGGCACCGACACGACGGCCGCCACCACGACGACGACAACGGTTCCTGTGAACACGGAGCCGGTCAAGATCGGCATGCTCACCTCGCTCACCGAGACCTTCGCCCCGTGGGGCGTGGGTGTCCGTGACGGGATGCGGCTCGCCGTGCAGGAGATCAATGATGCCGGTGGTATCGACGGTCGGATGATCGAACTCGTCGAGCGCGACGACCAGTCGAACCCGGAAGAGGGCGCCAGCGCTCTCGAGCGGCTCATCGAGGACGGCGTGGTTGCTGCCGGCGGCGTGATCTCGAGCTCCGTCGGCTTGTCAACGGCCCTCATCGCGGAGGAGCTCCAAGTTCCGCTCTTCCTGGTGAAGGCAGGATCTGATGCGATCCTGACCACCGACAGCCGGTACACCTTCCGTACCTGCCTGCCGGCGGCTCCGATGGTGGCCGGTCCTGTGGCTCAGTTTGCGGAGAACACCGGTGTGACCAAGGTCGGCGCCATCATTGCCGACTATGCCTGGGGGCAGGCCATCAAGTCGGCTCTGGAGACCGAATTCGGCGGCATGGAAGGCGTCGAACTCCAGATCGAGGTGGCCCCGGTTCCCGAGCAGGACTTCTCGGCGTACCTCCGCAGGCTCGATGACTTCGGCATGGAGTTCCTCGTGGCCACTGGGCACCCACCAGGTGGTCCGGCCATCGTCCGCCAGTCTGCCGACTTCGGCTTGGACGTGCCGATCGCAGGCTCGTGGAACCCGCTGGCGCTGATCATGGGAGCCGTCGCTGACCAGGGCATCGATCGCTATGCGGACTTCCAGTGCGTCGACTACCACAGCGACAGTTATCAGGAGCTGGCCCGCAAGTATCTGGCATTCTCGGACAACACCTTCCTCGAGGACGACGCGGTTGCCGGATACGGCATGACCTACGCGATCGCCGAGGCGGTCGGTGAGGTCGGAGACGATCCCGTCGCCGTGGCTGCCTATCTGCATGCCAACACGTTTGACGTGCCTGGCTACTCCCATCCGCTGAGCTGGACGGAGTGGGGCGAGCTCGCGGAATCGCAGCCGACGCTTGTCGTCATCCGAGCGATCGACCCGCCGGAGGGGGTCAACCCGGGAGCAGACTGGTATGTAGAGCTGCTCATCAAGGCGGATCCGCTCGAGCCATACGTTCCCTAGGCACCGGGTGGCCATTCTCGAGCTCGATGCCGTGCACAAACGCTTCGGGGGCCTCCCGGCCGTCGATGGTGTGACGCTGGAGGTCGACGATGGCGAGATCCTCGCCATCGTCGGCCCCAACGGCGCCGGGAAGAGCACGCTGCTCAAGTCGATCATGGGTCTGCTCTCCATCGACGGGGGTTCCATGCGCTTCCAGGGAGCCGACATCACGAAGATGTCGACCCACCGGGTGCGGCGCGGTGGGATCGCCATGGTGTTGCAGACGCCGCGGGTGTTTCCGTCGCTCACGGTGGACGAGAACGTCGCCCTCGGCGCAATGTTCGGTCACGGCGGCAGCCGAGCACCCGAAAGTGAGGCATTCGAAGAGGCAGACAGCATGCTGGACTTCGTTGGTCTCGGCGACAAGGGCGACCTCGGTATCGACCAACTCAACCTGCATGAGCAGCGCTACGTCGACCTCGCCAGAGCCCTCGCCGGGCAACCCCAGCTGCTCCTGCTCGACGAGGTGATGGCAGGCCTCAACGACACCGAGACGGCGGATTCGATCGAGATGGTCCGCACCGTGCGCGATCGTCTCGGGGTCACCGTCATCTGGGTCGAGCACGTCATGAAGGCCGTGATGAGCCTGGCAGAACGCATCGCCGTGCTGGACTTCGGCAAGCTGCTCGCAGACGGCGACCCGGAGACGGTGATGCGCGACCCGGAGGTGATGGAGGCGTATCTCGGCGGGAAAGCCGTACCCGATGCTTGAGGTGGCCTCGCTCTGGGCCGGCTATGGGTCACAAGACGTCGTGCGCGACGTGTCCATCAGCATCTCCGAGGGTGAGGCCATCACCATCATCGGTTCGAACGGTGCAGGCAAGACGACGTTCTTGAGGACATTGTGCGGTCTGCTGCGCGCCTCCTCAGGCGACGTCCGCTACGACGGAGAGGTGATCACCAACCGACCGGCGCACGCGGTCGCGCGATCGGGAATCGCCTTCGTTCCAGCAGAGCGTCACCTCTTCCCGGAGATGACGGTGGCTGAGAATCTCGCTCTCGGGGCGTATCCCAAACGCCCAGACGCCGACCAGGAGGCGCTCGTCTTCGACCTGTTCCCCCGGCTTGCCGAGCGACGCCGCCAGGCGGCCGGCACCATGAGCGGCGGAGAGCAGCAAATGCTCGCCGTCGGCCGTGCGCTGATGTCCCAACCGCGCCTCTTGATGCTCGATGAGCCGACCACCGGTCTGGCTCCCAAGCTCGCCTCGCAGGCGTATGCCTCGCTCGCCGAGCTCAAGGCGCATGGGATGACGATCCTCGTTGCCGAACAGCAAGTGCCGTTGGCGCTTGGTCTGGCCGACCGCGGCTACGTGCTCGAGAACGGGGAGGTCCAACTCGAGGGCAGCGCTGAAGAACTGAAGGACAATCCGATGGTCCGCAGGGCCTACTTGGGAGTGACATGATCGCCGTCATCCTCGATGGGCTCGTGCTCGGCCTCCAGTTCGGCCTGCTCGGTGTCGGTCTCACCGTGGTCTACGGCCTCGGCGGGATCCTCAACCTGGCGTACGGCCAGATGGCGGTGGCGGCTGCCGTAGTCGTATCGCTCAGCATGAAGGCCGGTCTCCCTGCGTTTCCGGCCGTGCTCGTGGGCATTGTCACTGCCGCTGCGATCGGGCTGCTCCTGAACCTGACAATCCTCAAGCCGCTGTACAAGCGGACCGGCGAGGCTCGAGTGCTACTGGGTCTGCTGCTGACCATCGGGGTGGCGTTCATCATCAACGGCTTCCTGGTGTGGCGGTATCCGATCGAAGCCCTGACGCTCAGTATCAGCGGTGAGCCAGTCCGGATCCTTGGGGTGCCCATGCGCACCGGTTCGCTGGTGGCATCGGCGATCGCAATCCTGGCCGGGATCGGCCTGATCCTGTTCTTCCGGGCTACGACCACCGGCAAGGCCGTACGGTCGATCATCCAGGACACGGCCGGTGCCCGGTTGTGTGGCATCAACCCGGCCGCCATGCGCACCTTGATCTTCGGCCTCAGTGGGGCGCTCGCCGGCCTCGTGGCGGCTACCCAGTCCATGACGAGCCCGGTTCCGATCAGCGCCGGGTTCGACATCACGATTCTGGCGCTGCTCGTCACGGTGGTCGGCGGCCTCGGCAGCGTGCGTGGCGCCTTCCTGGCCGGGTTGCTGCTCGGTGTGGTGAACGCCTTCAGCTCCTTCTACATCGGGGCGTACATCACCACGATCATCCTGCTGGCGGCGGCGGCGTTCACGATCCTGCTCCGGCCCTCCGGTCTCTTGGGGAAGCACGCATGACGTTACAGGACACCGCCTCTGGGACCTCAGCGGTCCTCAGGGCCGGCGGGGCCGACCGCCGCGGCTCGATCGTCGGCGCCGTGATCGCGATCGCCATTACCGGAGTGCTGCTGGCGCTGGTGCCGATCTGGATCGGCGACTCCCGCAGCCTCATGGGCGTTGCCGTGGAGGGTCTCCTGTTCGCCTGCTACGTCATCGCCTTCAACATCATCTTCGGGAGCACAGGCCAGCTCTTCCTGTGCGTGGGTGCCCTGGCAGGGGTGGGCGCCTTTTCGTCTGCGCTCCTGGCCGATCGGCTCGACGTGCCGTTCCCGCTCGCCATGCTGCTGGCGGCGCTGGCTTCGTCGCTGATCGCGGGGACGTTCAGCTGGATCGCCGTTCGCCGGTCGCTCGACGTGATCTTCACGGGCATCGTCACGCTGACGTTCGCACTCGGCTTCACCAATCTCCTCGTCGGCCAGGGCGACCTGACCGGTGGCGAGAACGGCCTGGTCGTCACGGCCGGCAAGGAAAGCTTCCTCCGCAACCAGATTCCGCCGTACTACGCCTTTTTGGTGCTCGTTTTGGTGTTCCTCGTCTTCTATGCAGTGTTGCACCGGTCGCATGTGGGCTGGGCCTTCCGGGCGTTGCGCGACGACGAGGTGGCAGCGGAGCTGTCTGGCGTCAACGTCGCCCGCTACCGAATCTACGCCGGTGCGATCGGGGGCGCGATGCTCGGATTCTCGGGGGCGCTGTGGGCGCACAGCGAGGGTTTCATCAGCCCGGACACGTTCGCCTTCGCCAACGTGGACGTGCGGGTGTTGGTGATGCTGGTCTTCGGCGGGATCGGCACGTTGATGGGCCCGGTTGTCGGTGCCGCGGTGTTCACGTACATCGGCGAGGTCCTCGCTTCGTTCAGCCAGCTGCGCCTCATCGCCGAGGGCACCCTGCTGATCGTGCTCTTCCTGGTGTTCCCCCAGGGCGTGGTCCGGGCGATCCGGTCCGGCGTGGAGCGGTTGTTCCGGACGCGGTCCCCGCCTAGGCCTCCCGAAGCTTGAACCGCTGGACCTTGCCGGTGGCGGTACGGGGGAAGTCCTCGACGAAGTCCATGACGTGGGGGAACTGGTAGCGCTGCAGTGCCGCCTTGCACCATTCCTGGAGCTCGGCCACGAGGCCGTCGTCGCCGGTCGCACCCTCGGTGAGGATCACGAACGCCTTGATGCGGGACCGGTCGTCGATCTCGACGGTGACGACCGCCGCTTCGCTGACCGCCGCGTGCTCCATCATCCGGTTCTCGATCTCGATCGGGCTCACCCACAGCCCGCCGATCTTCATCATGTCGTCGACCCGGCCCTCGTAGTGGTAGTTGCCGTCGTCGTCTTGGCGGTAGCGATCTCCGGAAAGGAACCACTGGCCGCGGATCTTCGCCCGTGTCCGCTCCGGCTGGTGCCAGTACGTCGTGGGGGCGCTCGGGCCTGCCACCCACATCTCTCCCGACTCGCCAGGCTCCACCAGTTCGCCTTCGGGGTCGCGGATCTCCACGCGGTAGTCGCCACATGGAGTGCCGGAGGTGCCAGGCGCTACGGCACCGGCGCGGTTCGAGCAGTAGATGTGCAGCATCTCCGTCGATCCGATCCCGTCCAGGATCTCGACGCCGGTCCGCTCGTGAAAGCGGCGCCAGATCTCGGGAGGAAGCGCCTCTGCTGCCGAGATGCCGAGGCGCACCGTTGACCAGTCGACGTCGTCGAACCCGGGGTCGGCGAGCATGCCGTTGTAGAGGGCCGGTACCGAGAAGAGCAGCGTGGGCCTGTGCGTACCGACGCGCTCCAGGAGCCTGTCCGGCATCGGTCGGCCGGTCAGATACACCGACGTGGCGCCTGACCACATCGGAAAGGACAGGTTGTTGCCCAGCCCGTAGGCATGGAACATCTTCGTCGACGAGAAGACGACGTCTTCCTTCCCCATGCGGAGCACGGGCTCGACGTAGGACCGGCACGTGGCGGCGACGCCACCGTGTCGGTGGGGAACGCCCTTCGGCTGGCCGGTGGATCCCGAGCTGTAGAGCCAGAACGCCATGTCGTCGGGGTGGGTCTGGACCGGGGAGAACTCTCCGGGACCGTCGGCCATCCACTCGTCGAGTGACTCGGCTTCGTCGGGGCCTGCCCCATTGGCAACGATCAGCTTCGTGGCAGGGCGGGCTGCGACCTGAGGGCCAACGGCGTCGAGGAACACGGCGTCGACAACGGCGGCTACGGCATACGAGTCGTCGATGAAGTAGCCGAAGTCTTCGGGCCGCAGCAGGAAATTGCTCGGAATGGGGACTGCTCCGCAGCGCATCGCTCCCAGGAAGGCGGCAGGAAACGCCGGCGTGTCGTCGAGCACGAGCAGCACCCGGTCCTCTCGCCCGACGCCGAGGTCGCGAAACCGCGCTGCGACGCGACACACCGCGGCATACAGATCGGCAGCAGACCAGGACTCATCGTCTGCGGTGATGATCGCCGTAGCGTCGGAGCGGCCCGCTTCGAGCCATCCGTCGATGAGCGTGCTGGTGTTGGCTCCCGTCTGCACGGCAGCACCTCCTCGTGTCGGGGCAGGCTGCGATGGTATCAGCGGGATCCGGTGCCGTCCTGAGGGCTCGGGTCGAAGCGGGCCCTACCCGGCACCATCCGCCGCGATGTCGGTCTCGGTCTCGGCGCGGGCAGCCCGAATGGTCCGGTTGTTCACGAAGGGGATGGCGATTATGAACATCAGTCCCCAGCCGGCAGCTGCAACCAGGAAGGGTGCCCGCAGGCCCCACTTCGTGGCGATGATCCCCCCGGCCAATGCGCCAAGGGGCTGCGTCCCCCAGGCGAGGAGCCTGGCAACGCTGGCGACGCGGCCGCGGAGCTCATCGGGGGTCAGCTCCTGGCGGAGCGAGACGGACACGACGTTCCACGCCGTGATCGACAGCCCCCACAACGAGGCAATGACTCCCACCTGGATGATCGTCTGGACGAACGTCATCATCAGCGCCAAGACGGCTCCGATCCCGACGGTGCCGAGCACAGTGGTTCCCGGTCCCACCCGCTTGATGATCCGGGGGGCGATCAGGGCCCCAACCAGGCCACCGACGCCAACGGTCGCCCCGATCAGGCCGTATTGAAGGGCGGACAGACCCAAGTCCTCGGTGACGAACAACACGAAGACCGCCAGGAAGGCGAACGCGAAGAAGTTGGTGACACCGGCCATGAGCGCCAGGGTGAACAGCACCGTCTTGTGGTACAGCCACCGCAAGCCCTCGGCGATCTCGCTCCGGACGGAAGCTTCCGGTTGGCTCCGGCGGCTCTTGTACCGGCCGCTGATCAGGGCGATCAGCCCCGCTGCCGCGGCGAACGTTGCGGCGTCGATGAAGAAGGGGAACGCGATGGCGACGGCAAAGAGGAACGCGCCGAGCGGAGGACCGATGAACGAGTTCATCACCCACAGGGTGCCCTGAAGCCGGCTGTTGGCGACCGGGATGGCACCATCGGGAACGAGGGCCGGGATGATGGCCTCAGAAGCCGTGTCGAAGAGCGTCTCGGCCGTGCCGAGCAGGAAGGCAAGGGCGAGGATCCACGGGATGGTGATCGCGTCTGCAACGACCAGAACGCCGAGCGTCGCCACGATCAGGGCCCGTACGGCGTCGACGCGAACCATGACGATCCTGCGGTCGAGGCGATCGACGAGCGCTCCAGAGACGAGCGCGAACAGGAACCAGGGAAGGGTCTGGGCGAACGACACCGCGGCAACGAGGAGCGGATCCTGCGTCAGTGTGACGACGAGCAGCGGCAGGGCCGTCCACATGATCCCGTCGCCGAGGTTCGAGACACCGGCGGCAGACCACAGGAGGTTGAACCGTTGGCCGAGCCTGGGCTTTCCCTCGGCGCCTTGGTCGCTCACGGTGGGTGCACCCTACCGATCTGCGGGACCCGTCTGCGGTCCGGACCGGCCGACCGATCGAATGCCGCCGGTACCGCTCAGTGTTCCTCGGCCTTGCGGAAGAACCACACCGTGAGGCCGAAGAGGACGACGGCGATGGGCAGAATGAGCGATTGCCAGGGCAAGTCGGAACCACCGGCAACGTCGAGGACGACCTTGAGGAAGAGCACGGCGACGATGACCGCAATCACCTCGAGCAGCTTGACCTTGAGGTCGGTGACGCTCTCGACCACCAGCCAATCGGGGGCCCGCACCGCCTCCCGCTCCTCCTCCCACTTCTGCCGGTCGGCGACGACGAACAGGCTGTAGACGCCGTAGGCGAAGACGAGGAGGAACAGGCCGAGGAGGAACTGGTCCAGTGCCGTCACGATGTCGACGGTGGCCTCCAGGGCGGCGTCACTGCTCAACGCCTTGGTCTCGCCTGCGCCGAAGTAGACCCCGATGGCCTTGACCGTCGTCACCCCACCGACGACGAACATGAATACGGCGCCGAGCGCTCCGAAGAAGGCGGCGATGACGCTCAAGAAGCGGGCGCGAAACACCGTCTGCACGGGCTACGCCTCGCCCGAAGCGCCGGCTTCTTGCCGTTTCACCATGTCGCGGCGCCACATGCCGAGCGGGATCAGCCCGATGAGGATCGGCACCAGCCAGGTGAAGATGCGATGGACGAACGCACCGGCCGTCACTGCGGTGGCCAACTCGCTGTTGCCGGAAGCCTCGCCGACGATCACCGCCACGTAGGCCAGTTCGACCACGCCGATGCCGCCGGGGAAGATCGGGATCATGCTGAGCAGCAGGCCGATGGCGTAGGCGTCGAAGATGATGGCGACCGGGGCCTGGTCGGCCGTCACCCCCACGAAACGCAGCGACATGACCAGCATGATGAAGAAGATCGCCTGCGCAGCCAGCGTGGTCAACGTTGCTGGGAACCATCGGGCTTTGAGGGTCCCTGCGACCTGGTGCCTGAACTCGACCATCTTGACGCCCATGCCGACGGCCTCTGGGAACTTCCAGCGGCCACCGGCGATGCCGTTGTACCAACGCTGAGACACCTCGCCGACACGCAACGCGATGCGTTCCCGGTACAGGATCAGCGTGAACAGCCCAACTCCGGCGACGACTGCAGCCAGCCCGATGACGGTGATGGTCACCACCGCAGTGTCGGTGATGCCCTCGGCAATGACCACCCAGGTGAGGGCGATGATGGGAACGACCAGCTTGTAGCCCGTGGAGAAGAACCAGCTCAGCACGATGCCGGCCCCGGCGGCCTCGCCGGTGATGCCTGCAGTGCGATACATCCCGAACCGGATCGCCAGGTCGGCGCCGGGCGGGGCGACGAACGCCACCGAGTTCGAAGACGCCCAGGCCTTCCACCCGTCCCACCACTTCAGCCCGGGAATCAGCGTGTTGTAGACCCCGGCGTCGAACCAGGTCTTGGCGACGCCGAGAACGAACAGCAGCACGATCTGGCCGATCGTCAGCTTGAGCATCGCATCGACGACCTGGCCGTAGTCGATGAACTGCGGAAGGAAGACGACGAAGATGAAGAACAGGACGACTGCGACGACGATCAGCTCGCGGCCGGCCTTCTTCTTGTTCTCCTTGGCGTCCTCGTCGTGGGTGTGGGTCGAGGTCGGGAAGGTCTCCTCGCTCTGATCGTCGTGCGGTGCGGACATCCCGGCTTCCTCCCTCGTCGAGCGCAACCTAGCCGACCGACCCCCCTGAGGGCAGACCGAACGCAGCGGGGGTATCCGGTACGGCGACTGGGAGGTTCGCCGGCATCTGGCATCTGATCTTCGGGGATTTGCGGCCCGCTTTGCAGCCGACTCGGACTCTGCTTTGCGCGTTCCGCGCGCTCGCGACTGCCGTCAAACTGTGTGGATGGCGTTCTGCGGTGGAGCGACGGCAGATGGCTAGCGCTCTGGGCTAGCTTGTGAGCCATGGCGGCTGCGCATGATCGAGGAGGCTGGCGCGAGCGTAAGCTCGAGCCGCTTGCCGCAGTCATTCTGTCGCTCGCGGCCGTACTCATGGCTTGGTCGGCGTTCCAGGGCACGACATGGGCGGGCGAGGCCGCCACTCAGGGTCGGATTGCCGGTGCGGCTCGGACAGAATCTGCCAAAGACCTCTCACGGTTTAACCAGGATCTGATCAGCGATCAAGTGCTCTTCACCAGTTACGTGGTCGCCGTGGGTGCTGGAGACGAAACAGCAGCAGAGGTCATCGCCACGGAATTCCGCCCCGAGTTTGCAGAGCTGGTCGAGGAGTGGATCGCTGCCGGGCCGGGTGCGCAGTCGCCTTTCGACTCCGAGCGGTACTCGGTACTCGACGAGATCGCGGCCGCGGTGGCCAACACGGACGAGGCCCAAGCTGCTGCAGCTCTGGCCAGCGAGGCAACCGAGCAGCGCAACGACTATGCGGCCGCGACCGTGATTCTGGCGCTCACGCTGTTTGTCGTCGGCATTGGCATGACCTTTGACCTCCGCTCGATCCAGCTGGCCAGCCTCGTGGTCGGCGGTTTGCTACTGATCATCGGGTTCGTGTGGATCATCACCTTCCCCATCGTCGTGTGATGTCGTTCCGCGATATCGGGCCCAGATGGCTCTCGCTCGCCGAACCGCGCCGGCGGGGGAACGACGGTGGTGGATTGCGAGCTTGACGATGACCGATCTGCTCGTCGCTGCGTCGGGAGCGATTCTGGATGTATCAGAAGAGCCGAACGGTTCGAACACGTTTCGCCAGGATGCGGGCATCGACCACCGGACATCGCCTCAAGCCATACGTCGGTCCGCGGTCTCCGTCCGGGAGCCCGTCTTGGCTCCTGCGCCGGCGGAATCCGCCCCGACCGACACGAGATCAGCCGGGGTCTGATGCCTGAACGCAGTTCTGCGGGAGGTCGTTGCCGCTGACCGTGAAGTCGTCGCAGTTGAGGAAGGTGTCGTTGCGATACCCGAACGCCCATCCGACCACAACAAAGGCGAGCACTGCGGCAATGACGACGACCCTGTTGCGATTGGGCAACTCGAGGAAATCCGGATTGATCGCCGCGATCAGGATCCACGCGATGAACGGCAGACAGACCGCCGAGATGATGATCGCTGTGACGGCCACCGGGTCCTCGACGATCCCGACCGCAGCGGAGGGTCCGCCGAACGCGAGGAGCAACCAGAAAGTGGGGAGCAGGAGAATGATGCGGCCCCACCAACCATTCGGTGGAATCGCCGATACGAGCGAGGCCACCAGGACGATCGTTGCGATCACCCAGACCGTGAGGATCTGGTCGAAGAACACGACCCCAAAAGCGCCGAGGTTGAAGGCCAGGGCGAATCCGAGGGACGCGCTGGGTACGAGTATGAGCAGAGTGGCGCGTTCAGTGCTGTTGTCAGGCATGGTCCCGGATTCTGCCGCGGCCGGGCGTTCTTGTCGATCTGTTGGCAGAGGTGTCGGGTTCACGCCACTCTGGTCGGGACCCGCCCCCGGCGCCTGAGTCGCCAAGGAAACCTGTGGTGGCCAACCCCAAGTCAGCCGAAGGGCACCAGACCACCTTCGGGAAGAGGAAAGATTGTCGTCCCGGTGAGGATCAGTGAACGTCCCGCGGAGATGGAGGACAGTGCGGTGCCGGGTCACTGGGAAGGCGACCTGTTGATGGCAAACGCCAAACCGCCGTCGGCAGGCTGGTGGAACGCTGGTCCCGCTACGTGATGCTGGTCCCGTTACGCGATGCTGTTCCCGCCGATCACCGGCTACTGGTACGCGGCGAAGTAGCGCTGTGACTGTTCGTTGCCGTACAGCGCCCACAGCACGAAGATCGCTATCCCCGCCGAGATGACGCCGCTCCACTGGAAGCCGCCCCCGGTGTGCGTGATCAGCCAGTAGGTGGCGACGACGAGGCGAATCCCCAGCACGATGGCAACGAATAGGCGGGACCACGGCGCACCCCACATGATCCCGGACGCAGCTGCAAACAGCAGCATGGCCACAACGAACTCGGCGATGGCGGCGACGAGCAGCTCGTCGGCGGATTGGCCCGTCGCCGACTGGAACGGGTCGTCGTTTCTCTGCAGGAGCACCGCAACGCCGGTGATCGCGGCAACGCCGGCCTTGATGTAGAGGACAATGCCAACGAACGTGAGCACACCCGGTCGAGATTCGCGCATCGTGTCGGTCATGGGGACAACCTAGCTGCAGGCGAGCGACCGGGCGCTGGCTCCATCGAACCGCCATGACCGCAGTTCGGTCCGCGATGGCTCATATCGGTGGCGGCGAGTTCGCCATGGGCTCGGAGGACCACTACCCGGACGAGCTGGGATGACCGGGACCCTCTGGATGCCGGGACAGCCTTCGACTGACTAGCTACATGTCGCGGGGCGAATCTGGTGCGAAGTGATGTGCCCGCAGCGCCGACAAATACCCATGGATCCCTCCGTCGACTCCACGCGGGTACCGAGGTCCCGCAGGCGACACGGGAACCGGACCTATCGGCGTGCGTGGGTCGGTTCCGCGATCGTCGCCGCGTCGTTGATGGTCGTGTCCGGCATGGTGTTCGCCATCTCCGCGGGGACGAGGAACCTGACGATCAACGCTCAGGCCCTGCACATCGCCGATGACACGCTCCGGGTTGCTACGGCGGCCCGCGCCCAGGTCGGTTTCGCCAACCACCTGGCAGGAGTGGAGCGAGAGTTCGGGCTCGATGTCACAGAAGAGCAGTCCGTTTCGGCCGAACAGGCCCGCCTTGCGATCGATGCCGTCATCAGCGGCGTCCATGGACTCGACGACACGGTGGGACTCCAGTCGGCTGACACGCTCGCCGCGGCCGAGGAGTTTGCTGCGATCAGCTTGGAGATCCTCGGTCTCATCGACGCGGGAGAGTCTGCGACGGCAAACATGATGGTCGCAGATGACCTCGAGCAGCCATACGTGCGCATGTTCGAGTCGATCGAGTCCGAACGAGGCTTCTTGCTCAACCACCTCGAGAACGCAGACGCCCTGATGGCGAGGCTCGGTGACGTGGCTCGCTTCCTCGTCGTGCTCCTGATCCCCCTCGCTGTGATCTTCATCTACCGCGAGATCGTGCGCAGGATGCAGCGGCAGGCGGAGCTCGAGCTGCGGCTTCAAGCGGAGAAGGAGATCGGCAAGGCCCGCGACGACTTCGTCGCCAATGCTTCACACGAGTTCCGTACACCGCTGACGAGCATCTACGGGTTCTCCCAGATCATCGAAGATGACGAAGACGTCCCAGACGCGACCCGTGAGATCGCAGGGCTCATTTCGACTGAGGCTGCCGACCTCTTCCGGATGGTGGAAGACCTTCTCACGACTGCACGGCTCGATGCCGGTGCGTTGACCTACCAACTCGAACCAGTCGACGCCTTCGAGGTTGCCGACGAGGTGATCCGGTCCTTCCAGCAGGGTCCGCTCGAGCTCGAGGTCGAGGTGCAGCCTGTTGCCATCTACGCGGACGCACTGCGCTCGCGCCAGGTCCTGCGCAATCTGGTGTCCAACGCATTGAAGTATGGCGGGCCCATCGTCAGGGTCTCCGGGAGGACGGCGAGTGGCTGGTATCTCTTCACCGTTGCCGACAACGGATCGGGTGTGCCTGTCGAGCTCGAGGATCGCCTGTTCCAACGCTTCATGCACCGCGGAACCCAGTTCGTCGTTCCCGGCGGTGTGGGCCTCGGCCTCTCCATCGTCCGTTCCCTCGCGGACGGAATGGGTGGGGCGGTTGCCTATCGACGCGTCAACGACTGGAGCTACTTCGACCTCAGGCTTCCGCTCGCCGTCACCGGACACGCCGGTGCCTCGCCCCCCGGAGGTGCCCTTCAAGTGGCAGCAAGCATTGCGGTGGATGGGCTCGGTACGTGAGGGGGTTGGGAGTGCGCACGCAGGCCAATCGGAGGCACACGACCACCAGCGACCCGTGGCGCCATCGCCGGGCCAGGGACCTGCTCGGCCCCCGAAAACGGCGCCTTCTGCAACTCTTCACGGCCTGGGCGCTCTTGGCGTCTTCTCTTCTGCTCTATGCCGCGCCTGCCACGGCTGCGGTGCCTGTGGCACAGGACGACGCATACACCATCGACGAGGGTGCAACACTCGATGCGGACTGGTGGCATCCGGATTGGACACGCCGCCGCAGCATCGTGTTCGACAACTCCGCACAGGCCAGCTCACTCACGAGGTTTCCCGTCCTGGTTGAGTTGCCCGCCACCTTTGACTACGGCAACACGCAGGATGCCGGCCAGGACGTCAGGTTCTTTGATCCTGATGGAACGGCGCTCGCTTTCGAGATCGAGCAATGGGATGAAGGAGGCGTGTCCGCCGTCTGGGTCAACGTCCCGAGGATCGATGCCGGCTCGACCACGGACTCCATCGTGATGTACTACGGCAACTCGACCGTCGGGGACGGGCAAGACCCTGCCCTGGTGTGGAACAACGACTACCGCATGGTCTACCACCTGGAGACGCTCACGGAATCCAGCGGGACCTTCGGCCCGGCAACCAGCACCGGTGGCTCCGCAGGAGCGGCGATCGTCGCCGGGGGAAGGACGTTCAGCGGGAACGGCCAGCATCTGGACCTCGGCACGAACCTGGCGGTTCTGAACGCGGTCGGGGCGGCGACGATCTCGGCGTGGATCCGCTTCGACAGCCTCCCCGGGACCACCGAGGTCTTTGGCGTCACACGAGGCGGCTCCAACACGAACTCCCGCATCAACCTGGGGTCACGCGGTTCGGAGGTCGGCATCATTGCCCGTTCCGTCGACGCCAACAGCGGTGAGAACGGTGACAAGGAGTTCGTGACGACGAGCGGCCCGCTGACCGCAGCCGCCTGGTACCACGTCGCTGCCGTGGTCGACTACGCAAACGACGATGTGCGCATCTATGTGAACGGAACGGCACAGCCGGTCCAGGGCATCCCGTCTGGAGTGATCGATTTCGCCAACACGGCCACACCGGGCACGAACTCCAACCAGGCGAAGATCGGTTCAGACGAAGCGGGTGTTGCCGGTCAACTGCTCGGATCCGTCGACGAGGCCCGATTGATGCGAGGAACGCGATCGAACGATTGGATTCGTGCCGAGTACTTGTCCATGACCGGTGGGCTGGCAAGCCTTGGTGCGGTCCAGGTCGGGCCGACAACGGTCGGCGCGCTCGGCAACGACACCGATGCCGACGGCGACGAACCCGCTGCAACCCTCCTCACAGGTCCTTCACAGGCGGCCGGCTTTGCGTTCCGAGCAGATGGAACGTTCACCTACACCCCGGCGTCAGGCTGGTCTGGGATCGACACCTTCACCTATGGGGCCTCTGACGGCAACGGGGGCACAGACAACGCCACCGTCACCGTGACCGTGAACGACGTGAACGTTGCTCCGGTGCTGGGGGCGATCGGGGACCAGACGGTGGACGAGCTCGGGGTGCTGTCGTTCACTGCCACCGCAACGGACGCTGATGTTCCGGTGCAGGCGCTGTCGTTCGACCTGTCCGGTGCTCCGTCTGGGGCTGTGGTGGATGCGGCGTCTGGGGTGTTCTCGTGGACGCCTTCGGAAGCCCAGGACGGCACCCATACCTTCGATGTAGTGGTGATGGACGACGGAGTGCCGAGCCTCTCGGACGCCGAGAGCATCACCGTGACCGTGAACGAGGTCGTGGTGATCCCCTTCGACCTGACGCCCGTTGCCGTTGCCGACGGCTACACCGCGTACCCGAACGCCACGGCAACGTACGCTGCTCCCGGGGTTCTCGGAAACGACTTCGATCCGGATGGTTCGCCGCTCGTGGCCATTCTTCGCGAAGGCCCCGATCACGGCACCGTCACCCTGCGTCCCGACGGGTCCTTCACTTATCGCCACGAGTCCGGTGGCCACGAACCGGACTCCTTCCGGTACGTCGCCTCAGACGGATTCAGGAGATCCAGTCCGGTGACCGTGTCGATCGAGCTCGTCAACCGTGCCCCTGTTGCCACGGCGGACGTTGTCTCCCTGGAGGAGGACACCTCGACCACGTTCTTGGTGCTGGGCAACGATTCCGACCCGGACGGCGACGCTCTGCGGCTGCTGACCGTGGAGTCGCCCGCCCATGGCGCCATGACCAGGACCGGGAACCTCGTCACCTACCAACCGGCGGAGAACTGGCATGGTGCTGAGACCCTGGCGTACACCGTGACCGACGACTGGGGAGGAGTCGACGCCGCCGCAGTCACGGTCACGGTCAACGCCGTCAACGATGTTCCCACGGCCCGCGATCTCCGCGTGTCCGTCGATGGCGGCGTCCCGTTCGCCGTCGATCTCAATACGGTGACTTCAGACCCAGACGGCGACACTCTGGTCTGGGAGCTGTCGGTCGCCGGGCACGGTGTCGTCAATGCGCTCGGTCGAGGGCGTTTCGAGTACGAGGGGAAGATCGGCTACACGGGTCCGGACTCATTCCGGTACACAGTGCGGGATCCCAGTGGGGCGTCCGCTTCTGGCGTGGTGAGCCTGTCAGTGGCCGGCGTACCCGCAGAGAATGTCGGCATCCGCCCGCTCGTCGGGTTCGAGGACACCCCACCGCCTGGCGGAGCACCCGCGGCCCCAGCGCAGCCCGATGGCGGCGACGGGGGGTCGCTCATCCCGTTCATCCCTGGCATGAGGCTCGTGATCGGGTCGGTCTTCGACACCTTCACCGCGATCCGCGTCCCATTCCTGTTCCTCCTTGTCGCGTTTGCGTTGTCGATGTTGCTCGGGTTCTCCCGTCGCTTCCTCCTCCCGAATGGTCCGGTCTTCCTTCCCGTGACCGCTCCAGACGACCACGCCGTTGTGCTCATTCCCGATGACGCCGACCTGCCAGCACGCGTTGAGCCGGGGGGCAGGCACGACATCGTGTACCGCTTCGCACCTGCAGAGCGCGACCTCCGCAGCACGGGCAGGCGCGCCCAGGTTGGTTCCAAGATGTGGGCCAAGGTCGAGACGCCCCAAGGGGACGCCTGGGTTCCTGCAGACAGGCTCACACCCCAACTGACTGCTGCATCGTTCGCCAAAGACCGCCAGGTCCGTGATCTGGCCGATCGGCTCGCAGCACTGTTCGCCGTACGCGGCAACCTGCGGTTGGCGACCTCGGACGCCGGCCTTTGGGTAGCCTCACCGACCGGCCTCGAGTACTTCGCCCCAGGCGACCTGCGAGATCTGCTGGAGTGGAACGTCCATGGCGGAGGCACCGTCGTTGGCGAGATCGTGGCATCGTTGCGGGAGAGCATTGCGGAAACGGTTCCCGAGCCCGACGGCCGATCGGATCTCCCGGTCGAACTCGCCAACTTCCACCACCTCAGCTACCACGACGCGACCGATGGTCATGATCGGTCGGTGCTGTTCCAATTCGTCGACGGGACACCAACGGTTATTGCGCTCCACACCACACGCCCGCTCGGGCCGGAGCCGTGGCTCACCGAGCGGGTCTCTTCGGTCACCAGGATCTGAAGGCAGCCTGTCAGCTGCGCCCGCGGTGTCGCTGAAGTCGATATGCCGTCGACCCGTCGGACACGCACCCGTACCATGGTGGCACCCACCACGGAGAGCCGATGAGCAGCGAAGACCCTCAGCCCGCCGCGCCGACTCAGGTCGAGGTTCGGGAGAGCCGAGTCGCCAACATCGGAGCGCTCGGCATCGTGCGGGCGCTGCCCACCAAGGGTCGGCGCACCGTCGGCCTGGTGCCTCGTCGACGTCATGCTGCCGTCCGACTCGGCAGAGCCGGATCCGTTGGAGATCGGGGAGATCACTGTCACCGAAGAGGTCCGCGATGAGTGACTCGAGGCGGGTGCCCGTGCGCAGAGTCCCTGTGCTTGCCCTGACTGTCGCGCTGATGGTTGTGATCGGTGGCTGCTCGTCGTCGCCGTCTGGCGCCCTCGTGGTCGACGAGATCGTGGCAGGCGCCGCGGAGTACGAGTACGTCATCCCTCCCGGCACGGCAGAGCGGCTGCGCAGCGGAGAGACCGTGGAGATTCTCCCGGAAGAGCTGAATGTCCACGTCGGGGAGGTGATCCGCGTCATCAACCAGGACGATGAGGGCCACTTCGTCGGGATCTTCTATGTCGGTGCCGGAGAGACCGTCACGCAGCGATTCGCCTCACCCGGAGAATTCATCGGGGTTTGTACGATCCACCCGGTTGGGCAGCTCACCCTGCGCGTTGTCGAGTAACCGCGGCCCCTCCCTCCCCCCGCGAAGGGGCCTTTGGTCCTAGTTGACCGGTCGGTTTCCGGGCTAGGTTCGGTCCCGATTCGGGTGGAGCGAAGGAGAGGAGTGGCGTGCACACCCAGCAACCCCGTACGCCGTGACCTGACCGGCGCCTAGGCCGGTTGCGGGCGGCGCATCAGGGGTTGGACGAAGCGGCTCGCCACGATGGGTTCCGCAGCGACTGCGGCCAGCACGCCTCCGGTGAGCGCCCCGACGACGCCAGGGGCGCCGGCGTCTGCGCCGCCGAGGTAGAGACCCTTGACGGACGTCTTCGGGGCCAGGGTGGTGTCGCGGAATCGCGCAGGCTCGGTGCCGAGCCCGTAGATCGAACCCCGGTCTGCGGCTGCGAAATGGCTTGTCGACAGCGGCGTCGACATCTCGACGTGATCGACGAGCGACTCCAGACCGGGGTAGTGGCGGAGGTATTGCTGCAACAGTCGGTCGCTCAGTTCTTGTTTGAAGCCCTCGTACTCGGGTCCCCGCCGCTGCCACTTCGTTCCGATCCATGGGGCAAATGCCTCCCACGGCACGAACGTGATCGCCTCGCCGGTGTGGTGCTGGTCCGGTCCCGGGTCGTGGGCGGGATCCTTGATCGAAGGGAAGCTGCAGAACAGGACAGGGGCCTCGTCGCTGGGACGGCCGGGGGCGATGTCCCATTCGGCAACTTCCAGATTCCACGAGTCGTAGTACCACTGGCAGTAGCGATGGGCACCGTGCGCCTCGATGTCGCCCGTGAAGCCGAGGTAGAGGCTCACGTGGGCGGGTCCCGACTCGCGATAGGTGCCGGCAGGAGACGGCTCACCGAGGAGGGCTGCCGTGGTCACGGCACCGGCAGCGCTGATGACGCGCCTGGCTGCGATCTCTGCGCCATTGTCGAGTCGCACGCCGTTGACCTTGCCGCGACGCACGACGATCTCGGCAGCGGACCGGCGCACGGCGGTCCACCCGCCGGCTGCGGCGACGGTCGCCAGCATGGCGTGAGCGATGCTCGCCGCCCCGCCCACCGGATAGAAGGCCCCGTACATGAAGTGCTGCACCATCAGCGCATGCATGGCGAATGACGAATGGGCCGGGGTCGCTCCGTAGTACCCCCACTGCGCGGCGAGGACCGCACGCAGCCGACGGTCGTCTGTCAGTGATTCGAGCACGTGCTGGGTCGTTGCGGTGAGGTGGGGGAGAGCCGCCGTCTCGGCCCTGCGCCTCCCCCCGGGCGCCATCAGCGACGGTACCGCCCGCATTTGGAGGTATTTGGCCGCCGACCGCGCGGCCGCGCGGACCAGTTCGAGGTACTCGTCGATGGCAGCCACCTCGTTGGGAAACGCGTCGATGAGATTGGCCCGGAATCCCTTGCGGGAGTTGGGGAACTGGATGGCGAACCCGTCGGGAAAGTGGAATTCGTCGTAGACGTTGCCGACCGGCTCCCAGGCCAAGCGTCCTTCCGTCAGGGACTCGAGGAGCCGTCCCGGGTAGCTCATGTCCGACATCTCGCCGACGATGTGGACGCCGACGTCCCAGTGGTAGCCGGGGCGCTTGAAGGTCTGGGTGAACCCACCAGGGATAGTGTGCTGTTCGAGAATCAGGACCCGCTTGCCGAGCTTGGCGAGCAGCGCCGCTGCCGACATTCCCCCCATGCCCGAGCCGATGACGACGTAGTCCCAGGGTCCTTCCGGGACATCGTGACTCCACGGCCGTTCGCTGGGACTCACGGTCACCCCCTCCGCGGTCACGCTACCAGCGGGGAGCCGGCGCCCGATCGACGTGGGCCTGGCCTGCCGGCGTCGCGCGACGCGGCCGTTCACTCGGGGTGGAGTGGGGCACGCAACGTCTGGCCCGGGACGCGGATACCGCCTCGAGCCGTCCCCTGCTCGATGGTGCCGAACCGCTCGGCGATCACCGGGGCGAGCGGGCGCCCGTTGGGCGGGGCCAGCCAGAGACGCATGAGGTGACGCTTCCGTTCCTCTTCCGGGTAGTCCTCATATGGCGTGCGTGCGTGCAGCACCTGATGATTGTGGATGAACTGGATGTCGCCGCGGCGGAAGTCCATCTCCAGCCGGATGTCTGCACGGTCTGCCAGTTCATCTGCGAGATCCATCGCGGCAACCTGCTCGTCGGTGAGGGGCGCAACATCCTCGAACCGCTGTGCCGCGGTGATGAAGTCCCTGTTGTAGGTCGTCGTGAGTACACCGTCTTCGAGGTGGAAGATCGGCATCTGGTAGTGCGGGCCCTTGCCTTCCGGGATCTCACCCTTGCGATCCAGGGTGAACGGTTCGGCCATGACCTTGGCCAAATCGGGGCGTTGCTCGACCATCTCGTTGAACACGGTGACGGAGCTGGCGATCTTGCTGAAACCGCCACTCTTGGCCGTCTGGAGGCACAGCAACCCGACGATGTCACAGGAATCGGTGTGGTAGAGGTGGCGTGCCCTGGTGCCATAGAGGCGATGGGTGGGGTCGTTCGGATCGAGACCGATGTCTCTGACGTGGCCCAGAACGTGGCCCTTGGCATTCTGCGGTATGGCCCAGCCGAAGGAGGAGCCGATGCCGAAGTAGGCCACCGCGGCCTCCTCGAGGCTGTAGCGATCCACCGGCAGGCCGCGGATCAGGGCGAAACCTCTGCCATTGACGACATCGTCTTGGATGGCGTCGAGCCGGCTCTGCAGAGTCGGGAGTGGGAACACCGCTCGGGTGATGTCGAGGATGGGCGTGCCGTCTTCGATGATGGTCGCAACCGCGCTGTCGATCTCGGCGACGTGGGCCGAGTCGAGTTCGTAGAGCCACTCACCGGAGCGGTTGAGCATGTCGCTGCCGAACCAGGCGGCAGCCCCTTCGATCACTGCGAAGTCATTGCTGGCGTCGATGATGGTGCCTCCTCTGGGGTGGACGCCGCCGGGGGGACGGGCCATTCGACGATACCGTGGTGGAAACACCGGCGGAGGAACGAATGAACGAACGTGCGCTCTCGAACCTGAAGGTCCTCGACCTGACCCGTGTGCTGGCAGGGCCGCTGTGCACGATGATGCTCGGCGACTTCGGCGCGGATGTCCTGAAAGTGGAACGTCCCGGGGAAGGTGACGACACGCGGGCGTGGGGCCCGCCATTTGCCGGCGGGGAGTCTGCGTACTTCCTCAACGTCAACCGCAACAAGCGCAGCATCACCTTGAATCTCGGGGACGAGCGGGGCCGTGCCATCATGCGCGATCTCGTTGTCGCCTCCGACGTCGTCATCGACAACTTCAAGCTGGGCACGCTGGAGGGCTGGGGTTTCGACGATGCCTGGTATGCCCGCTCCGCCCCACGAGCGGTGCGTTGCACCATCACCGGCTACGGAATGAACGGCCCCAGGGCAGGCACCCCTGGGTACGACTTCATCACGCAGGCAGAGAGCGGGCTCATGGCCATCACGGGTGAGCCGGAAGGCAGACCAATGAAGCTCGGTGTGGCGATCGTGGACTTCTGTGCCGGGTTGATGGCCGCGATGTCGATCCTCGCGGCCGTCGAGGCGAGGCACCGCACTGGCACCGGACAACACATCGACGTCAGCCTGCACGACACCGGACTCCAGATGCTCGCCGCCATCGCCTCCAACCACCTCGTCTCGGGAGAGCCGGCACGCCGTTACGGGAATGGCCACCCCAACATCGTCCCCTACCGGTCGTTCACTGCCGCAGATGGTGAGTTTGCGGTCGGGGTCGGGAACGACGATCAGTTCCGGGCGTTTGCCGACATCATCGGTCACCCCGAGTGGGCAGACGACGAGCGATTCCGCACCAACCGCGACCGGGTCACCAATCGCGAAACCGTCGAGCGCCTGATCACCGAGTGCATCGCCACCGGTCCCAAGGGCGAGTGGATCGCCGCGTTCCGCGCTGCAGGGATCCCGTGCGGTCCGGTCAACACGGTGGCAGAGGCGCTGTCCAGCGCACATGCTGCCGCTCGCGAGATGGTCGTGGCGGTCGATCACCCGACGATCGGCAGCTTCCGGTCCTTGGGCCTCCCGCTGCGGTTCTCGGAGACACCGGCCGCGATCAGGCGTCCCCCTCCGCTTCTCGGTGAGCACACCGACGAGGTGCTTGGTGAGCTCGGCTACGACGAGGGCGCGATCGCGGGCCTCAAATCGGAGCTGGTCATCTGATCGCGCCGACGCGTCGATAGGGTGGCCGTCGGGAGGTGCCTGGTTGTGGATCTAGGAACGATCGGTGTTTGGAGTGGGCAGCTGCAGCGTGCGCCCCTGGATGTTGCCGGGGCGCTCGTCGCCGAGTGGGAAGCGCTGGGGTATCGAGCCGTTTGGGTTCCAGAATCCCCTTCAGCACGTGACGTACTCACGTTCAGCGCGGTGCTCCTCGAGCGGTCGTCCCGCATCGTCGTCGCCACCGGGATTGCCGTGATCTGGAACCGCGATCCAGTCGCCATGAGCAATGCCTCACGAACCATGGCGGAGGCACATCCGAATCGATTCGTTCTCGGAGTCGGGGTCAGTCATCGCGATTCGGTGGACGGCAGAGGCCATCGGTACGAACGCCCGTTGGCTGCGATGCGCAGGTACCTGACCGACATGGACGCGGCGCCATACGACGCTCCCGAGCCGCAGCACCCGCCGCTCCGGCTTGTTGCGGCGCTCGGGCCCCGGATGACCGAGGTGGGGGCCGAGTTGGCAGACGGAGTGCACCCGTTCCTCGGGACGCCTGACCACACCGCGACCGCGCGAGAGATCGTCGGGAGCGACGGGATCGTGGCGGTGGAACAGGCGGTGCTGCTGACCGGCGACGGCTCGGTGGCCCGTGCGGCTGCTCGGCAGCATCTGGAGCGGTTCTTGAAATGGCCCAACTACCACAGGCACCTCCACCGGCTCGGATTCACCGAGGAGGAGCTCGCAGGAGGCGGCAGCGATCGGGTCGTCGATGCCCTGTACGCGTGGGGAGACGAGGCAGCCGTCAGGGAAAGGGTCGGAGAGCACATCGCGGCCGGTGCCGACCATGTGTGTCTCCAGGCGATTCCGCGAGACGGGATGGACGAGGCGACGACGGTGCGCGCCCTGGCACCTGCCCTGCTCAACCCTCCGCTCGGCGGCAGACGGCGCGGCCGCTGAGGTATCCGAGCCCGAGAGCGCTCAGCAGGCCGTTCCCCGAGAGGTACCCGGAAGCAGCGTTCCCGGAGACCCCGACAGCGGCCCCGCCCGCAGCGAAGAGGCCGGCGACGGGTGTCCCGCCGCGGAGCACAGCGCCGTGGGCGTCGACGCGGAGCCCACCCTGGGTGTGGAACAGGGCACCGGTGACTCGGACGGCCGCATACGGAGGAGCGAGGCGGTGAGCCCACTCGGTCCTTCCAAGCGGATCGACCGCCAGACCTGAGGCATGCTGCTCGGCGGCTGCCAGCGTCTCGGCGAGAGCGTCGTGGTCGGTTTCGGTGAGGGTGGCAAGGGCGGGAACGTCCTCGGCCCAGCGAACGGCGTTCATGGTGAGCAGGTCTTGGTAGTCGGCGAACGGTTGCGCCTTGTCGTGCACCGAACCGTCGAACACCGCCCAGGCGGTGCCCCCCGGTTGGCGCAACACGTTCACCGCGGACTCCGAGTACCCGATCGTCTCGTTCTGGAACCGCTCTCCGTCCTCGTTGACCAGGATCGCGCCGTTCATCATCGTGGTCCACGTGAGGAGGACGCCGTGCGGAGTCGCCACCGTGCCGTGGCCCTGATAGGCGCCGAGACCCGCGGTGTCTGCGCCGAGCCGGGCCCCGATCGCCAGTGCGTCACCCGTGCTGCCGTCTCCTCCGAAGTAGAGGCCGTCTGCGATCTCCGGGATGTGGCGCCGAACCAGGTCCGGATTGGCCCCGAACCCGTTGGTTGCGAGGACCACCGATCGGGTGAGGATGGTGTCCTCGGTTCCGTCTGGCCGGACTGCGCCTGCCCGAAAGCCGCCCGGATGCTCTTCGAGGTTGGCGAGGCGGCTCGGAACCACCAGCGTGATCTGGAGTCTGCCGTTCGCGGCATCGAGCAGATGCCGATGCAGCGTCCGGCCTGCCCGGTCCGGCACGCAGTGGTGCCGCTGTCGCGAGTTCCCCGGAAACCAGACATCGGTGACGAGCTCGAGGGGAACGTCGCAGTCGTCGGCGAGCCACTCGACGAGTCCCGGGGCGGCGTCGGCGAGTGCTCGACTCACGACCGGATCGGCAGAGCCCTTCGTCTTGTCCATGATGTCTTGATACAGGAGGTCTGGTGAGTCGTCGATGCCGGCTTCCCGCTGCCAGCGACTGCCGCCAGCCGGGATCATGGATGTGCTCATCGCCGTGTTGCTGCCCGTGCGGAACGTGTCTCGCGCCTCGAGAAGGACCACAGAAGCACCACCATCTGCTGCGGCCACTGCGGCGGCGAGGCCGGCGGCTCCGGCGCCGGCCACGATCACGTCCACGTCGGCTGACAGCACGGCCCCACCCTATCCGGTAGGGTCGCCGCGGTGAACAGCGACGTGCGCAATGTGCTCGTACTGGTCCCCTTTCCGCTGTCGCCGGACCAACTCGCCAAGCGTGCGGAGCAGCGGGATGAGATCCCGCTGCCCCCAGGAATCGAATTGCACTACCGGTGCACGCGGGCTGCTCCATCGTCCTATGTGTCGGCTCACGACTATGTGCTCGCCGACCTCACGCTGCTCGAAGCCGGATTGCGGGCCGAGGCGGATGGCTTCGATGCCGTGTGCATCGACACGGTGAGTGATTCGGGTGTGGCGGCGCTGCGCTCGGTGCTCTCGATCCCGGTGCTCGCTCCAGGCAGGACCATGTTCCTCACGGCGCTGCTGCTGGGGCGGACCTTTGGGGTGCTGACGATGTGGGAGCGCTGGTTCGGTCTCTACCAACGAACGCTGCGCGATCTGGGTATGGCGGACCGCTGCGCCGGCATGCGGTCCATCGATGTTCGTCCCGACAGTCGCAACCTGTTCACCGGCAAGGAGGACGACATCGTCCCGATGCTGCTGGATGCGGCGAAGCTGTTGGTCGACGTAGACGGCGCGGAAGTGGTGTGTCTCGGATCGACGACGATGCATCAAGGGCATCGTCACCTCCAGGAGGCACTTCCGGTCCCAGTGCTCAACCCGGGACCCCTGTCCTACCTCACGGCGGAGGCACTCCTCGCGCTCGGTCTCACCCACAGCCCGAGCGCATATCCGCAGCCCATCGTGCCCAAACAGGAGATGATCGAGGCGATGCTCACCGGAGCCGCTGAGGCCGAGGCGAACGGGTCCGGTTCATCGTGAAGCGCGTCCTCGTTCTCGTGCCCTTTGCCATGGATGAAGACGGATTGGCCAGACGGCGCGCTCAGATGGCCGGAGTCGCCCTCCACCCCGATGTCGAGTACGAGTTCCGGCCGGTGGCAGCCGGCCCCACCAGTTTCACGAGCGCCCACGACTGGCTGCTCCTCGAGGTTGCGATCTTCGAGGCGGGCTTGGGTGCCGAGGACGATGGCTACGACGCGGTCGTGATCGACACGGCGAGCGACTCCGGTGTCGACGCCCTGCGCTCCGTGCTCGACATTCCTGTGGTCGGTCCCGGCAGGGCATCCCTGCTCGTTGCGCTGATGCTGGGGGGCTCGTTCGGCGTCCTGGCGCAGTGGCAACCGGCGCTCGCCAGGGTGCGCACCTCGCTGGCTCACTGGGAGCTGGCTGCGCACTGTGCCGCCGTCGACCACTTCGACACCGAACCGGACTTCCTCGGTCTGATCGGAACGAAGCGCGAGGAAGTGTTCCCCAAGATGGAGGAGGCGTGCCGGCGCCTCATCGCTGCCGGGGCAGACGTCATCTGCCTTGGCTCCACCACGATGCATGAAGCCCATGGCCACCTCGCCGAGACCTTGCCGGTGCCTGTGGTGAATCCCGGGCCTCTCTCGTACAAGCTCGCCGAGGTGCTCCTCGCTGGGAAGTGGAGTCACAGCCGCACCGCGTATCCCCAGCCGCTCGTGGCGAAGACCGAGATGGTCCATGCGATGATGCGAGCTGCCCAGGCGTCCGAACGCTCATCGTCGTGACAACCGACCAGGCCATCGCAACGGTGACGAGATTTCTGCGGCTGGTCGAGGAGCGAGACCTCGACGGTGCGGCCGCGTATCTCGCGGACGGAGCCGAGATCGTGTTCCCCGGCGGCCGCCGGTTCACCAGCCTCGCCGAGCAGGTGGCGGCGTCTCGATACCGAAACATCCGAAAGCAGTTCGAGCGGTTCGACGTCGTCGCCGAAGGCCCGGCAGCGATCGTGTACGTCCTCGGGTGGCTGTCAGGCGTCGACGCGTCTGGAGAACGGTTCGACGGAGTGCGGTTCATCGACCGGTTGGTGCTCGTTGCAGGCCGCATCGTGGACCATCGGGTGTGGAACGATCTCCAGGAGCGCCCGGCCGCTCCAGGAGCAGGATGATGGAGGGGTGATGGTGGGGAGCGAACTAGGGCGCGAGTGGGCGGTGGTGGTCGGAGCGGCAGGGGCCATCGGCAGCCATCTCGTCGAGCAATTGGTCACAACCGGTCTCGGTGTCGTTGCGGTGGGGCGCACCGAGTCTTCGCTGCGGAGCCTGGCAGACCGTCACGCATCGGTGGTGGTGTGCGCCGCGGACGTCGCCTCGGACGACTGCGTGGAGGCGATCCATAGCGCGCTCCCCGGGCGGGTTCGTGTCGCCATCAATGCGGCGGCGGCGCCGATGGGGGGCCATGTGAGCGAAGTGACCACGTCTGCCCTCCTCGCCGCGGTCGACGTGAAAGTGAACGGGACGCTCCGCCTCGTTCGAGCCGTTGAGGACCATCTGGACGTTGACTCCAGAATCATCGTCCTGGGAGGCAATCTCGGCCTCGACCCCATCCCAGAGGCGGCGACGGCCGGTGTCGGCAACGCCGCGTTGGGGAACCTGGTGCGACAGCTCAGCCGCTCCCTCGGTGCCCGCGGGGTCACGTGCCACGTCGTTGCTCCGGGACCGGTGTGGACGGAGCGCCTCCAGGCCCTGTTGGACGATGCCGCGCGGGCTCGTGGTGTCGCCACAGAAGACGTCGTGGCCGAGTTCAGGGAACGGTCACCGATCGGTCACCTCGTCACGGTGGAAGAGGTGTCTTGGGCGGTGCTGACCCTGTTGGCACCGGAGGCCCGCGCACTGGCCGGGGGGACCCTGCTCCTCGATGCCGGACAGCGAACGGCGATGCCCTGAAAACCTCCGGTCCCGCGGGATCGGTTGGGCTATGCTAAAAGCGATACGGCGTTCCGCTCAGCGGAATGCCTCCCGATGGCGCTGCGGCGGGCCTGCCCATCCGTGGCCTGGGTTACGTTGAGGAGCCAAGGATGGAGACACGATGACTCGCAAGTACAGCGTGAAGATCGCAGGGCTACTGCTGGTGTTCGCATTGGTCGCGGCTGCATGCAGCAGCGACGACGACAGCAGTGATACCACACAGGGCGATACCTCGACCACGGCGACGACTTCGGCGCCGGTCGCGGTGCCTGGTTTGGTCGAGGAGGGGAAGTTGATCGTGGTGACGACGGGGAACTTCCCGCCGTTCACGTTGATCAACGAGAACAGTGGCGACAACGAGGGATACTCGATCGATTTGGCCCGTGAGGTGGCGACTCGGTTGGGGTTGGAGTTGGAGTTGCCGACGGTGGACTTCGTTGCCGAGTTGGAGGGCTTGGCGTCTGGTCTGTACGACATTGCTGATTCGGGGATCTGGCCGAACGAGGCTCGTCAAGAGGCCGGGTTCGTGTTCTCGCGGCCGATGACGTCGACGGGGATCATCGCCCAGGTTCGTGCTGAGGATGAGGGTTCTGCTGGTTTTGCCAATGTGACCGGTTTGAAGATCGGTGGGATTCAGGGCAGTAGCCAGGAGAAGTTCGTGCTCGACAATGAGGCTGAGCTGGGGTACGACGAGTACTTGGGTTTCCAGGGTGCTGCTGAGGCGTTGACCGGGCTGCGTCAGGGTCGTGTCGATCTGTTGGTGCAGGACACGTTGGTGGCCGGGTTCGTGGCGGTGCAGAACGATGATCTGGCGGTTGCCGGTCCCACGATCTTGGCGCATCCGCTTTCGTTCACCTATCAGAACGGGAACGAGGCGAAGCGTGACGCCATCGATGTGGCGATCAACGAGATGCTCGCCGATGGGACGGTTGCCCAGCTGCAGAACAAGTGGTTCGGTCGCTGTATCCCGGTGCCTGACGACATCAACCAGGCAGAGCCATACACCACCCTCCCCGGAGGAGAGTGTCCCACCACGAGCGGAGACGTGAGCGCAGGGCCCGCTGCGGTGCCTGGTTTGGTCGAGGAGGGGAAGTTGATCGTGGTGACGACGGGGAACTTCCCGCCGTTCACGTTGATCAACGAGGACAGTGGCGACAACGAGGGATACTCGATCGATTTGGCCCGTGAGGTGGCGACTCGGTTGGGGTTGGAGTTGGAGTTGCCGACGGTGGACTTTGTTGCCGAGTTGGAGGGCTTGGCGTCTGGTCTGTACGACATTGCTGATTCGGGGATCTGGCCGAACGAGGCTCGTCAAGAGGCCGGGTTCGTGTTCTCGCGGCCGATGACGTCGACGGGGATCATCGCCCAGGTTCGTGCTGAGGATGAGGGTTCTGCTGGTTTTGCCAATGTGACCGGTTTGAAGATCGGTGGGATTCAGGGCAGTAGCCAGGAGAAGTTCGTGCTCGACAATGAGGCTGAGCTGGGGTACGACGAGTACTTGGGTTTCCAGGGTGCTGCTGAGGCGTTGACCGGGCTGCGTCAGGGTCGTGTCGATCTGTTGGTGCAGGACACGTTGGTGGCCGGGTTCGTGGCGGTGCAGAACGATGATCTGGCGGTTGCCGGTCCCACGATCTTGGCGCATCCGCTTTCGTTCACCTATCAGAACGGGAACGAGGCGAAGCGTGACGCCATCGATGTGGCGATCAACGAGATGCTCGCCGATGGGACGGTTGCCCAGCTGCAGAACAAGTGGTTCGGTCGCTGTATCCCGGTGCCTGACGACATCAACCAGGCAGAGCCATACACCACCCTCCCCGGAGGCACCTGCTGACGAACAGCGGTATTGAAGCGCAGAGGGGAGGAGCGCCGCTGCGGCTGCTCCTCCCCGTATGCGCATTCATGTCACAGAATGCGGGATACTGAGGCATGGATCTGGATTGGGGAGTCGTCACCCGCTCGATGGATCTGCTCCTTGCGGGGACCAGGATCACGCTGGTGCTGTTCGCCGTCTCGCTCGTACTGGCGACGGCGCTCGGCCTGGTGCTTGCCCTCATGCGACTGTCGCGATTCCGTATCCTCCGCTGGTTCTCGCTGGGCTACGTCTGGGTCTTCCGGGGCATTCCCGTACTGGTGACGCTCTTCTTTGCGTTCTTCGTACTGGGGAGACACTTCGGCTTGACTCCCCTGCAGGCCGGCATCCTCGGCCTCGGCATCGACGCCGCGGCGTACAAGGCTGAGATCCTGAGGGCGGGGATCATTTCGGTCGACCGGGGTCAGTACGAGGCCGCGGAGAGCCTGGGAATGACCAGATTCCACTCCATGCGCCGAATCGTCCTCCCCCAGAGCATCCGGGTGATCATCCCAACGTACATGAGCAACACCATCCTGGTGCTCAAGGTCACCTCCGTGGCGGTTGCGATCGGCATCGTGGAGCTGACCGGAATCACCCGGCAGCTGTCGAACTCGACGACACGACCGATCGAGCTGTTCACCGCGGCAGCCGTGCTCTACCTGCTCCTGACGACCGTGCTCGTGGTGCTCCAGGAGCTCCTCGAACGACGCTTTGCGCTGAAGACGTAGGGGAGGAAGCGGTGGACTGGGCAGAGGTATGGGAGTCGGTCCCCCTGATCTGGAAGGGGGCCTTCACGACGCTGTCTCTGTTCGGCTGGGCGTTGCTGCTCGGCACCGCAGCTGCGCTGGCACTGGCGCTCATGCGGCTCTCCTCGGCACGAGTGCTGATCTGGTTCGCGTTCTTGTTCGGTTGGCTGTTCCGCGGCATCCCGCTGCTGATCCTCCTCTTCTACGCCTTCTTCGCGCTGCCGGAGGTCGGTCTCACACTCAGTGCGTTCCACGCAGCGGTGCTCGGCCTGGGGCTGTGGACGGCGGCGTATCAGGCAGAGGTCATCCGGTCGGGCATCATCGCTGTGGACCCCGGCCAATCGGAGGCGTCTGCGGCGCTGGGAATGAGCAAGGCCCACTACATGCGCAGGATCGTCCTGCCCCAGGGCGTCCGCATCATGGTGCCGCCGTACACGAGCAACGCCATGACGCTCCTCAAGCAGACCTCGCTGGCGACGTTGGTCACGGTTCCCGAGATGACCTTGCTCACGCAGCGGATCTTCAGCAACAACTTCAAGTTCGTGGAACCGATCTTCGCCTTGGCCATGATCTATCTTGCAATGACGACCGTGCTGCTGATCGGACAGCACGCCGTCGAGCGAGCATTCCGGTTGAAGGTGTGAGGATGGACGCCCTCGTCAAGGTCAGTGGCCTACGCAAGTCGTTCGGCGATGTGGACGTTCTCAAGGGCGTCGATCTCGACGTGGCCCGCGGGGAAGTCGTGGCGATCATCGGGCCTTCGGGTTCAGGCAAGACCACCATGCTGCGCTGCGTGAACCTGCTCGAGCGCCCCTCGGGAGGACGCATCGAGGTCGATGGCAGAGTCCTGTGCGAGCAGATGGCCGACGGTTCGATGCAGTTCGCCGACAAGCGGGATGTACGTGAGATCCGGGAGCACGTCGGGATGGTGTTCCAGCGCTTCAACCTCTTCCCGCACATGACAGCGCTCGCCAACATCATCGAGGCGCCCATGGCGGTGAAGGGGATGAACCGGAGCGATGCCACGGCGCAGGCTCATGAGCTCCTCGAGTCGGTGGGTCTCGGTCACAAGGCCGACGCGTATCCCCTCCAGCTGTCAGGCGGCCAGCAGCAGCGGGTGGCGATCGCTCGAGCGTTGGCGATGGATCCCACGGTCATGCTGTTCGACGAGGTGACATCAGCGGTCGACCCGGAGCTCGCGGGAGAGATCCTGCTGGTGATGAAACGGCTCGCCCAAGATGGCATGACCATGTTGCTCGTCACCCACGAGATGGGGTTTGCCGCCGAGGTGGCAGACCGTGTCCTCTTCATCGACCACGGTGCGGTCGTCGAGAAGGGTCCAGCGGCGGAAGTGTTGAGCAACCCGCAGAACCCTCGCACCAAGGCCTTCCTGCGAGCCGTGCTGGAGCGTGCTCCGATGGCCGAGGACGGTGACGAATTCGCAGGGAACGATGGCGCGTCAAACTCCGGACCCGGGTCCTCGTTGCCGTCCGACCGCTCTGAGGAGCGCTGAGTGTCCCCGGGCGACGCTTCCCCGAGTTCGGTTGCGCCATGGGACGCCGTCCTGACGGACCGAGACCGCAGGGTCATC
>Ga0255048_10000122_pt1 | contig 51754 bp, 46 predicted proteins | sample JV7_2_2_MG_FD_183619 | JGI IMG/M metagenome (GOLD analysis project Ga0255048, IMG submission 183619) | Seawater microbial communities from Jervis Inlet, British Columbia, Canada - JV7_2_2 | ecosystem: Environmental > Aquatic > Marine > Inlet | place: Canada: British Columbia | collected 2016-10-06 | reverse complement strand
AGGCCGAGCTCGACTTCAGCGCCCAAAGCCATGCGCAGCTGGGCCTTCTTGGCGTCGTCGAGCGGGTTGGCTACTGCGACCTCGACCCTCCCCGCCTGGTCGGTCGCAACCGGGAGAGCCTCGAGACGCCGCGCCGACTCTGCGCTGATCATCGCGACCGCCCGCTGATCCGGCACGAATCCGTTCGTGAGATCCCAGAACGGGACGCCGAGTTGCGAGGCGACCGCATCGAGAACGTCGGAGTCGGCAACCCGACCAGTGTCGATCAGCAGGCGCGTCAGCGGCACCCCGGCGCGCCCTGCGTCGAGGGCAAAGCGCTCCAGGTCGTCGACCGAGAGCAGTCTCCGGTCAACGAGCAGCTGTCCGAGCTTGCGCTCGGTGTCGTCCATGGTCCGCCTTCCGGTTGGGAGGGTCCGTTCTGCTCCATCGGCATCGTCTGTGCCGTTCTCCAGTCGTTCAGACCACGACACGGAGCACCTCTTCGATCGACGTGAGGCCGAGTTCCACCTTGGCCATGCCGTCCTGGCGCAGCGTGCGCATCCCGGAGTCGATCGCCGAATGCCTGATCTCCTCGGATGACTTGCGATCGACCGTGAGCCTCTGGATGTCCTCGGTGACGGTGAGTACCTCGTTGATAGCCACCCGGCCGCGATAGCCAGTCGCTGAGCAGGCCTTGCAGCCTTTGGCGCGGTAGAGGACGGGAATCCCCGCCTCTTCCCATCCCTCCCACCCGAGCTGCTCCATCACGGAGCGCTCCGGCGCGTACTGCTCCTTGCACTTGTCACAGAGTTTGCGTGCCAGGCGCTGGGCGAGGACGGTGTCGATCGCCGAACTCACGAGAAACGGCTCGACACCCATGTCGATGAGCCGGTTGATGCTCGAAGGGGCGTCGTTGGTGTGCAGCGTCGAGAGCACGAGGTGGCCGGTCAGGGCCGCTTCGATGGCGATCTTGGCAGTCTCACCATCGCGGATCTCACCGATCAGAATGATGTCGGGATCCGCACGCAGGATGGACTTCAGTGCCGTCGCGAACAGCAGGCCTGCCTTGCGATTCACCTGTATCTGGTTGACGCCGTCGAGCCGGTACTCGACCGGATCCTCGACAGTGATGATATTGACATCTGCCTCGTTGAGGATGTCCAGGGTCGAGTACAGCGTCGTCGTCTTCCCCGAGCCGGTGGGACCTGTGACCAGGATCGCGCCATACGGCTTGGTGTAGGCCTCCTCGTACCGCTTCAAGTTGTACGGCAGAAAGCCCAGATCTTCGAGCGAGACAACGCCTGCGCTCTTGTCGAGGATGCGCATGACGACCTTCTCGCCGTAGATCGATGGCAGGGTGGCGATACGGAGATCCACGGCGCGGCTCCCGACCTTCATGGACACGCGACCGTCCTGGGGCACACGGCGCTCGGCAATGTCGAGATCAGACATGATCTTGATCCGGCTCACCATCGCGTTGGAGATCGAGCGGTTCGTCGTCATCACCTCATGGAGCACGCCGTCGATGCGGTAGCGGATGCGCAGCTCGCGCTCCCCAGGCTCGATGTGGATGTCCGAGGCTCGGTCGTTCACGGCTCGCGAGATGATGGAGTTCATGAGTTTCACGACCGGAGCCTCTTCGGACGCCGACTCCAGGTCGGAGACGTCGATGGCCTCGTCATGGTCCCCGACGGCGAGATCCGCGAGGTCGGAGACGTCCTCGTCGTAGCTGTTGAAGCGCCTCCCGGCATCGTCGATGTCCTGGCGGGTGGCTGCGACGATCATGAGCTGGCGCCCGGACACCGCCCGAATGTCGTCGACGGCGAGCACGTTGCCCGGTTCCGACATCGCAACGACGAGCTTGTCGTCCTCGAACGCGAGCGGGATCGCGCCGTACCGGTCGCGGAGGTAGTCGGGAACCGTGGCCACTGCGGACGGATCGATCGTCGCCTCGCCGAGATCGACGAAGGCGATACCGAGCCGCTCGGCGACGGCCTTCATCAGGTCCGGCTCCCCGACGAGACCCTCCGCGAGCAGCACATGGCGCAGCGGCAGGCCCGATTCCTGCTGCTGTTCTAGGGCGTACTGGAGCTGCGCCTCCGTCAGGAGGCCGTTCTCGAGCAGCATGACGCCCACGTTGCGGGCATCCCCGGCCAAGCGTCCCTCCTTCCGCGCGCGCGACGACGCGGCTATAGAGAGTTTCGGCCGGGATTCTGGGGGCCTTGAGCCTCCCGTAGTGCCGAGCGCATGGCGGATTCCGGCGCAGGTTGACCGGTCCACAGGGTGAACGAGGCCATCGCCTGGCCGAGCAGCATGGCCGTTCCCGAGGCGACGGGGATGCCGAGTTGGGCACCGCGCCGTTCTGCTGGGGTCGTCCCTGCGGCATACGGCATCTCGAGCAGGCCGGCGGCCTCGTCGAGCACTCCGGAGGGCAGATCCTCACCTGCCATCCCGAGCGTCGTGGCGTTCACCACGACAGCACCTCGAACCGGGGTCCCCCAGGGAAGAATCCGCGCCGCCGACCGCACCAGGGCGATCCGTTCGGCCGCGGCTCCGCTGCGGCGAGCGGCAACGGCGATCGGCCTGCCGGCAAGAGCTACGAGCGCCGCGGCGGCAGCACCTCCTGCGCCGAGTACGAGCACCGGTGCGTCTTCGGGAAGTCCTGCCAAGCTCCAGGCATAACGCACACCGGCGATGTCGGTGTTCGCACCGACCGCGACGCCTGAGCCGCCGACGAGGGTGTTGACGGCCCCGGTCGCCAGGGCATCGGCGGCGGCGTCGTCCGCCGCGGCGAAGGCGGCCTGTTTGTGCGGCATCGTCACGTTCGCCCCGGTGAGGGAGCCGTACCGGATCTCATCGACCGCCCCACGGAGCCCGGCCTCGTCGACGCGGCGAGCGGTGTAGGTCCCTGCGATCCCGCACGCCCTGAGCGCTGCAACCTGCATCGCGGGGGACAGCGAGTGGGCGACCGGGTCTCCGAGCAGCACGAGCTTCACGGGAACACGCCTTCGGCCTTGGCGCGCTCGACCTTCTCCTGGTGTTCTTCATACGTGATGGAGAAGCCGTGCGAGCCGTCTGGCGCCACGAGGACGTAGAACAGGAAGTCGCTCGTAGCCGGGTGGGCCGCGGCTTCGAGGCTGGCCGCCCGGACCGTTCCGATCGGCGTTGGGGGGAGCCCATCGACTCGGTAGGTGTTGTATGGGGACTCGATCGCGAGATCGCCTGCCGAGACGTGGCCGGGCGTTTCTCCCCGGGCATAGATGACCGTGGCATCGATCTGGAGACGCATCGGAACCGCCAGGCGGTTGTAGATCACGGAGGCGATCAGCGGACGTTCTTCGTCGAGCAAGGCCTCCCGCTCGATCAGCGAGGCCACGATCATGGCCTCGTAGCGAGACACCCCCAGGTCGTCCAACTCGGACCAGTCCGTCCCTTCGACGCGGGTGACCATCTCGTCGACCAGGATCGTGAGGATGCCGGCAGCATCGGCTCCTGAGGGAACCTCGTATCGGGCAGGAAACAGCAAACCCTCCCAGGCGGACAGGGGGTCGGCGCCGTCTGGCAGCGAGGTCGGCAGATAGGGCGAAGTAACCGTTCCATCGAGCAGCGCCCTGCGAAAGGACTGTTCGGCGAGCCCGGTCTGTTCGGCCAATTCCCGCACGATCGTGGTGATCGACGCCCCCTCGCGGACGGCCACGGTGTTTCCCGACGTCAGGTTGGGGCCGGCGACCAAGGCATCGACAACTGCAGGCGCGGGCATGCCGGTCTCGAGGGCATAGCGGCCCGCCTGTAAGCGGTCGGCCACCCCGCGGGCATCGATCTCAGCTACCAGCTCCCGGGCCAGGACCACGCCGGCCGTCTCGAGATCGCTCGCGATGGTTCGTGCCGCGGCGCCAGGAGAGATCGTCACTTCCACGGGCAACCCCGGAGTCACCCCGAGCGTCGGATCTGGAGCGAGCGAGCGGGCGAGAACCGTTGCCGCACCGCCGAGGAGGGCCAGACCGACGACGACGGCGACGGCCATTGCCAGCACGTTGCGCCACGGCCGCTGTGGTGCTTCAGTCGGCGGCTGGCGTTCCGTCGCCGGTTGCTGCAGCGTCACCACGGCCCCTTCCGTCGAGGTAGGACTGCAGCATCACCGCCGCAGCCACCTTGTCGCGCGTCTCCTTGCGCTGTCGCCTCTTCATGCCGCCGGCAACCAGCGCCCGTTCTGAAATGACCGTCGTGAAGCGTTCGTCGGAGAAGACCACCGGTAGTCCCGTGACCTCCGCGACCTCGGCTGCCAGATCTCTGGCTGCGACGGCCGCCGGGCCTTCGGTACCGGAGAGGCCGATCGGCAGCCCGACCACGATCGTTGCCACGTCGTGCTCCGTGCAGAGGGTCGCCAGGGCCTCCCCGATCCCGGCTCGATCGATCACCGAATGCGGCGAGGCAATGGTACCGGTGAGGTCGGATAGCGCGAGGCCGACCCTCCGCTCTCCCGGGTCGACTCCGAGGAACCGTCCGCTCACGCCAGCAGCAGCGCCGCCCGCGCCGCGTCCCTGGCAATCTCGAGGGCAGCATCGAGCTCGCCGGCTCTGGGTCCGCCGGCTTGGGCCAGTCGCGGATCGCGCCCACCGCCGCCTCCGAGCGCGGCCGCCGCATCGGCGATCACGTCGCCTGCTGATATCCCCTGCTCGATCAGATCGTCTGTCACCCAGGCGACGAGCGCCCCCTTGCCGTCGTGGGTCGAACCGATGACACCGATTCCGGAGCCCAGCCGGTCGCGGACCTGGAACGCCAGGGCTCGCAAGGCGTCCCCTACCAGTCCCTCCTGCCTGGCGACGAGGACCGCATGACCGTCGTGCTGCTCGGCCTGGTCCAGGAGGGACGCAGTGGCCGCAGAGCGTTGCTGTGCCTCGAATTCTTCGATTCGGTCCGCTTGGGCCTGCAACCGCGCCGCGGCCGAGCTTGCAGCCTCGACGAGCCGTCCGGGCTGTGCTCCGAGGGCCGCGGCCGCCGCGTCGAGCTGATCGCGCAGGTGCACGAGATGTTCGTACCCGGCCACGCCGGTGAGTGCTTCGACCCGCCTCGTGTTGGCCGCAACGCTCCCCTCGCTCACCAGCAGGAATGGACCGATCTGCCCGGTCGACGGCACATGGGTTCCTCCGCAGAATTCCGTGGAGTAGTCCCCTGCGCGCACGACGCGGACATCATCTCCGTACTTGTCGCCGAAGAAGGCGAGAGCGCCCATGGCCTCGGCCTCGTCCTTCGTCGTCTCCACCGTGGTCACGGCGGCGTTCTCGATGACGCGCTCGTTGACCGATCGCTCTACGGCGAGCACCTCATCGGGATCGAGGCCGCGGAAATGGCTGAAGTCGAACCGGAGCCGATCTTGTGCGACGAACGAGCCCTCCTGGTGTACGTGGTCGCCGACGATCGAGCGCAGCGCCCAGTGGAGGAGGTGGGTCCCCGTGTGGTTCTTTCTGATGCGCTCGCGCCGCGCCTGGTCGATGTGCAACTCGGCGTCCTGGCCCACGGCGACGCTCCCCGCGGCCACGGTCCCGATGTGGCCGTGGGTGCCCGGCAGGGCGAATTGGGTGGCCCGCACTGTGATCGTGCCGGTCTCGGTGACGATCGCTCCCGAGTCACCGATCTGCCCACCGGACTCTGCATAGAACGGGGAGGTGTCGACGAAGACCTCCACATCCTGGCCAGCCTCGACCGCATCGACGATCTCGCCCTCCCTGATGATCGACAGCACTGTTCCGGTGTCTTCGCTCCGCTCGTAGCCGACGAACCGCGTGTGGTCGATGCCGGAAAGCATGGACCGGTAGGCGTCGGTTGCGGCCGCGGCGTCGCCGCCCCGGTAGGCAGCCTTGGCGCGCGCCCGCTGTTCTTCCATCATCCGGTTGAACTCGGCCAGGTCCAGCTGGAACCCACGTTCGGCGACGATCTCTTCGGTGAGCTCGTGCGGGAAGCCGAATGTGTCGTGGAGTTTGAAGGCCGTCTCCCCGGCGAGGGTTCCTCCCGGCTCGAGCCCGTCCAGGGCATCATCGAGCAGTTGATGCCCCGATCGCAGGGTTCGGCGGAACTGCTGCTCCTCGCGCTCGACCATCTCGGTGATGGCGTCCCGGTGCTGGCGCAGCACCGGGTAGGCGTCGCCCATCGTCTCCACGGTGGCATCGACGAGACCGGGCATCACTGGGTCTTCGGTTCCCAACAGGAACGCGTGGCGAACGGCGCGGCGCAGCACGCGTCGCAGCACGTAGCCGCGGCCTTCGTTCGAAGGAACAACCCGATCGCCGATGAGGAACGTGACGAAGCGTCCGTGGTCGGCCAGGATCCGCAGCGAGACATCGCTGCCGGGATCGTCCCCGTAGCGAGTTCCCGTCAGGGACTCGCCCCTGGCCAGGATCGTGCGAAGCACGTCGGTGTCGAACACCGAATCGACCTGTTGGACCACCGATGCGACCCGTTCCAGGCCGGCACCTGTGTCGATGTTCCTCGCGGGAAGGTCACCGATCACGTGGTACGGCTCGTCCTGGATGTTCTGCATGAAGACGAGGTTCCAGATCTCCATGTGCCGTTCGTCGTCGACCGCGGGACCGCCTTCCTCGCCGTACTCGGGACCTTTGTCGAAGAAGATCTCCGAAGAGGGCCCGCACGGCCCGGGGATGCCCATCTGCCAGAAGTTGTCCTTGTCGAGGCGCTGGACCCGCTCGGCGGGGACGCCCACGCCGTCGACCCAGATCTCTTCCGCTTCGTCATCTGAGATGTGGACCGTGTACCACAAGCGTTCTGGATCCAACCCGAAGCCCTCGGTCACCAGTTCGTAGGCCCACGGGATGGCCTGTTCCTTGAAGTAATCGCCGAACGAGAAGTTTCCGAGCATCTCGAAGAACGACACATGGCGCAGCGTCGTCCCGATGATGTCGATGTCCGTCGTCCTGGCGACTTTCTGGATCGTCGTGGCCCGCGGGTACGGCGGCACCTCCTCGCCGAGGAGGTACGACTTGAACTGGACCATCCCGGCGCCGGTCAACAGCAGGGTCGGATCGACCGGGATCAGCGAGGCCGACGGCACCACGACATGGTCGCGAGCCGCAAAGAAATCGGTGAAGGTGCGCCTGATCTCGTTGCTGTCCATCAGGTCAGCGAGGTTAGCCCTCGCTCCGATCACGACTCGGTGCCAGGCGTTTGCCGGCGAACTCCATCACGTCCGCAGCGCTGAGCGCCGTCGCCCGCGCCACGGTCGCGGGTGTCATCTGCTGCCGCATCCGCTTGATCTTGGTGATCACATAGGCGGTCGCTCCCACCGACGTGACGGCGCCGTACATGAACCAGCGGGCCCTCGTGAACATGACGCGAGGATAGGCCGCTCGGCGCCTGCGGGACCCTGGCGCTCAAGGCCGCCCCGTCTGCAGCCGACGCAACAGGGAGCGCCCAGGAGCGAACGATGACACGTGCCTCGATGCTGGTGGTCGGCATGACCTTCGTCGCTGCCGCCTGCGGTGGCGGGTCTGCAGACATCGCTCCCGTCGCGGAGACGACAGCGCCACCCACCACCGTCGCCTATGAGCGCACGACGTCGCTCACGAGGCAGGCCTCGTACATCGTGACCGATACGTGCCTGCGCACCGCGAGCGAACGCGAGGCCGTCGCTGCCTGGCTGCGCGACCAGACGAACACCCACCCACCGGGGGTCAGGGACCGTGCCGGATGGGCAGCATTCGCCACCCTGGAAGCAGCCGCCGTCTACGAGGCGTGCCGCGCCCAGTCCTGGTACGACGCGGCTGCTGCCGAAGAGCGGGCGGCTCGAGATCTGGCCCGCGTTGCGGTGCGCGACCTCCTCAACGACGGCGCACACCACGAGTTCTCCTGGGCTGTCGTGCCGGGGCTCGCGGCGGACGCGGCCGAGTGGTGTGCCGGTCTCCGCTCCTTTCCCGCGGCCGCGGATGCGGCCGGGGCTGGGCCGGTACGGTCGGACCTGGCAGCGACGAAGATCGTGGTCACCGACGCGGACGACGGAGGCATCTATCGGTTCCGCCTCTCCGCAGTCGCCACCGGTGACGAGATGGCGGCGATGTGGCTCGTCCTCGCCCCAGACGGTGTCGCCGCAGCCTGTGCCACCCTCTACGGGGGCGCCTAGCGGCGCTGTGCCGGGACGCCTTCGAGACTGCCCGCGACGCTACTCGCGAGACGGCTTACCTCGGACTTCGTCGATGTGCTCCAGCCCGTCTGCGACATCGGCTTCCTCACCGATCCGCTTCGGGCGAAACACGATGGCGCCGGTCACCCCTTCCGGAAGGTAGTCCTGGGGAGCCAGACCATCGGGATGGCGATGTGGTGAGTCGTAGCCGACGCCGTAGCCGAAGGCGCGTTCCCCCTCGAACGAGGCCGAGCGGAGATGGGCGGGAACCTCGGCACCTGCAGTGCGCTCGACCAGGTCGCCTGCAGCGCCCATCGCCGTCTTCACCGAGTCCGATTTCGGGGCGGCCGCCAGGTAGATCGCGGCATGGGACAGGGCGAACGACGCCTCAGGAAGGCCGATGATCTCGACGGCTCGGAACGCATCGAGCGCCACCCCGAGGGCCGCAGAATCGGCGAGACCCACGTCCTCGGAGGCCAGGATCACCATCCGCCTGGCGATGAACTTCGGGTCCTCACCGGCAGCGATCATCGTGTGCAGCCAGTACATCGCCGCATCCGGATCACTGCCGCGCAGCGATTTGATGAAGGCGCTGATGACGTCGTAGTGGCGATCGCCCGCCCGGTCGTAGCGGACGATCCTGCGCTGAAGCGCCTCCGCGACGTCGTCGACCTCGACGCTCTCGCGGCCGCGACCTGTGGCGATCGCGGCTGCGACTTCCAGGGCGTTCAACGCCAGCCTGGCATCTCCCCCGGAGCGCTCGGCCAACACGGCGAGGGCCTCAGCGGTGACCGTGACTCCACTGATCCCGCGCATCGGGTCGTCGAGGGCCCGCTGCAGCACCGCGGCGACGTCGCCAGGCCCGAGCGCCTCGGTGCGGAAGACCGTCGCCCGGGAGATGAGCGGCGAGTTCACCTCGAAGAAGGGGTTCTCGGTCGTAGCCCCGATGAGCGTGATGACGCCGTCCTCCACCCCGGGCAGCAGGGCGTCCTGCTGGGACTTGGAGAAGCGATGGATCTCGTCCAAGAACAGCACCGTCCTCCCCCTGCCTTCTTCACCACGCTGCTCTGCAGTCGCCAGGACCTCGCGGACATCCTTCACGCCGGCGGACGTTGCAGACAGCTGCTCGAATCGCGCTTCTCCCACCTTGGCGACGAGTCTGGCGAGGGTGGTCTTCCCTGACCCAGGAGGACCCCACAGGATCATCGACACTGGGCTGCCAGACTCGACCATCGCGCGGAACGCCGCATCCGCACCCAGAAGATGGCGTTGCCCTTCGACTTCGTCGAGGTCGCGGGGCCGCATGCGGGCAGCGAGCGGGGCGCTGCGCATCCGGTTGTGCAGCCGCTCCTCCGCGAAGAGATCGTCCTGACTCAGGTGTCTGCCTCCGCCCAAGCGGCCCGCACTTCAGGTCGGATGTCGATCCCCAGTTCGATGAGTTGCTCTTCTTCGACCCTGCTGGGCGAGCCGGTCAGCGGGTCGGCACCGGTCTGGGTCTTGGGGAACGGGATCACTTCGCGGATATTGGGCTCGTTCTGCAGGATGGACACCATGCGGTCGATGCCGATCGCAAAGCCGGCGTGCGGTGGTGTTCCATAGCGCAAGGCCTCGAGGAACCAGCCGAAGCGGCGGGTGGCGTCCTCATCACTGATGCCCAGGATCTCGAAGACCTTCGCCTGAACTGCTGGGTCGTGGATCCGAACACTGCCGGAGCCGAGCTCGGAGCCGTTCAAGACCAGGTCGTAGGCGCGGGAGATCGCCCGGTCGGGATCGGCTGCCATTTCGGCGACGTCTGCCGGGGCCGTGAACGGGTGGTGCAGTGCAACGAGGGATCCCTCTGCAGTTCGCTCGAACACGGGGAAGTCGACGACGAAGAGGAACCGCAGCTCTTCGTGGCCTTCCGGCTGGCCGAGGTGGAGCCGGAGCCGTCCCAGGACATCGCGCACGATGGCGATCTCGTCCGCCACGATGAGCAGCGTGTCCTCAGGTTCTGCGCCCAGTCTCGCGATGACCGCAGCTTGTTCCGCCGGCGACAGGAACTTGGCAACTGGCGAGCGCAGGCCGCCGTCCGCTTCGACGACCATCCACACGAGCCCCTTGGCCCCATGGCCCTTGGCCATATCGGTCAGCCTGTCGAATCCGGACCTCGCCATGCCGAGCGGACCGGCATTGATGCCCCGCACCGCGCCCCCGGTGTCGAGCGCACCGGAGAACACACCGAACTCCGATCCCGTCACGGCCGCAGCCAGGTCGACGATCTCCATGCCAAAGCGCAGATCCGGCTTGTCGGTGCCGAACCGGTCCATCGCCTGGAGCCACGTCATGCTGGGGATGGGGTGATCGATGTCAACACCGCGCAAATGGCGCACGACCCGAGAGGCAATGGTCTCGAGGAGCTGCAGAACGTCGTCCCGGCCCCAGAACGATCCCTCGAGATCGAGCTGGGCGAATTCGATCTGGCGATCGGACCGGAAGTCCTCGTCCCGATAGCACTTCGCCACCTGGTAGTACCGCTCGACGCCACCAATCATGAGCAACTGCTTGAAGAGCTGGGGCGACTGGGGCAACGCGTAGAAGGAACCGGGACGGAGCCGGCTGGGTGCGAGGACATCTCGAGCCCCTTCCGGTGTCGACGCGATCAGTGTCGGCGTCTCGACCTCGAGGAAGTCGTGTTCGTCCATCACGTCCCGCATCGCTCGGATCGCCCGAGAGCGCGCCTTGAGGTTCTCGGCCATCCGGGCGCGGCGCAGGTCCAGGTAGCGATACTGCAAGCGCCGCTCCTCGGACACGTCCACGCGATCGTCGAGTTGGAACGGAAGCGCCTTTGCAGGGCTCAAGATGGTGAGTTCGGCAGCTGCCACTTCGACAGCCCCCGTCGGCAGGTCAGGATTGACGGTCCCCTCCGGCCGGGGACGCACGACACCGGCGACGGCGACGCAGTACTCGCTGCGGAGACCATGGAGCACCGTCTCGGACGCCGGCTCTTCGTCGGGATTCAAGACGATCTGAACGATGCCGCTGGCGTCGCGCAGGTCGATGAAGATCACGCCTCCGTGGTCGCGGCGACGACCGACCCACCCGGCGAGGCGGACGTCACGGCCGACGTCTGCAGCGCGCAGCTCGCCAGCGCCGATGGTCTTCAGTGGGCCTTCACCCATGTGTCGATCTCCTGTCGCGTAATGACGTCCTGATCGCCAGACATCAGGTCTCGAATCGTGACGGTGCCGCCTGTCCACTCTTCGCCGACGATGACCGCGGTCCTGGCGTCACGACGGTCTGCGGCGCGGAACTGGGCCTTCACGGAACGGAGCCCCCGGTCCTGATCGGTTCGCAGCCCGGCGCTGCGCAGTTCGGCCACCAAGGCCTCGGCCTCTTCCGCCAGCTCCTGGTCCGCCACGACCACGAAGACGTCGAGTGCGTGCTCGGCGTTCTGTTCGGCAGCAAGCAGGATGCGGTCGATCCCCATTGCCAGCCCGACGCCCGGGGTCGGCTTGCCTCCGAGCGTCTCGAACAACGGGTCGTACCTGCCTCCACCCCCGAGCGAGGACTGTGCGGCGTCGTATCCGGCTGCGACGTACTCCCACACCGTGCGGTTGTAGTAGTCGAGACCGCGCACCAGCCTGGGGTCGAGTTCGTACGGGATCCCGCGCCGTTCCAGGCCGGCCCGCACCGCGGCGAAATGCTCCGCAGCGGCCTCTCCCAGGTGGTCTGCAGGCGCCGGCGCCGCGGTGACGATCGCCGCGTCCGCCTTGGAGTCGAGCACCCGCAGGGGGTTGCTCGCGATCCGGTCGCGAGCCTCAGGCGCCAGCTGGTCGGCGCGCTCGGTCAGCCATTCGCTCAGAAGGACGCGGTAGTGCGCCCGGTCTGCAGCATCTCCGATCGAGTTGAGGACGACGCCAGGTGCGCCAACACCGATCTCGAGGAGGTAGCGATAGCCAAACTCGATCGCCTCGACGTCTGCGGCAGCGGCCTCCTCGCCGAAGTATTCGATGTCTGCCTGGTAGAACTGGCGGTTCCTGCCCTTCTGGGGCCGCTCGTAGCGAAAGGCCGCACCGAACGCCGCGGTCTTCGCCGTCGTCTCGACGCCCCCGGCCTGGATGTGGGCCCGCACGATGCCTGCCGTGAACTCGGGACGCAGCGTCAGGGAACGGCCGCCCTTGTCGGCGAACGTGTACATCTGCTTCTCGACGACCTCGGTCGTCTCCCCGACTCCACGGGCGAAGAGTTCCGTCGCCTCGAACACTGGGATCAGGATGGGTTCGTAGCCGTACACGGCGGCCAGGTCCCAGAACACGCGCTCCGCCCGCCTCCACGCCCGAGAATCGGGAGGGAGAACGTCCTCGGTGCCCTTGGGCGCGCGGTAGCTCATCGGAGCGAGATGGTAGGAGGCGGAGGGGCCGCAGCGTCGTCTAGGACCAGAGGTCGCGGAATGGGTTGGCCGCCCGCTCTCGCCCGACGGTTGTCTCAGGGCCGTGACCGGGAAGCACTCTGGTTTCGTCGGCGAGCGGCATCACGTGGTCACGCATCGACGCCGCGAGCTGGTCCAGGCTCCCCCCGGGAAGGTCGGTCCTCCCGATCGAGTCGCGAAAGAGCTGATCCCCGGCGAACAGGATCCCGTCGGCCTCCGAGTGGAAGCACACATGACCAGGCGAATGACCCGGCGTGTGGAGCACCGTGAGCTCCACGCCGGCGAGGTCCAGCCGGTCGCCGTGTGCCAGGTCGACGAACTGCTCCGGCGGAGCCCAGTCCCCCGGTTCGCCCGGCACGCCTCCGAACAGTGCACGGAGCTGCTGTTCGGGATTCGCGGCGAGGAAGTCATCGTCGGGATGGAGGTAGGCCGTCACTCCCGTCGTTCGCACCAGCTCCCCGGCGCCGCCGGTGTGGTCGACGTGCCCATGGGTGATCAGCGCACCCATCGGGATCAGGTCGTGGCGAGACAGCAGGTCGGCGACGGCGCCGACATCCGGCGGCACGTCGATGACGACCGCAGGCCCACCGGGCTCGGGAGCAACGACATAGCAGTTGGTCATGGCGAGCCACAGCTCTGCAGAGGCGATGAACATGGAGCGGAACCTACCGCGCTCAGGTACAGCCCGCTTCGCGTGCCCAGCACGGGGCGGCAACCTCTCGCCAGTTCGTGTACAGCCACTCGTCGGAGAGCAGCGGGTAGAGCGGAGGGCGGAGTCGCACGAGACGCTCGTCGAACGAGTAGTTCCGCGGCGTGAAGCAGCACGACATGTTGCCGGTCCCGATCGAGGCGATCGATCCGAACGTGTTCAACTCAGAGGGGGTGGGAACGCGGTTGCTGCCGTCGCGCCCGCAGCTCAAGGCGGCCCGCATGGCGTCTTGCTGATTGAGCACCGAGGCATAGATGTCCAGGACACGGTCGGAACCCACCGAGTTGGGGTTGATGTACACCTGGTCGGAGGCGATGATCCCGAACACGTCGTTGCCGTCGAGGCCGCCCTCGTAGTACAGGCTCGTGGCGATGACGACGTTCTTCGCGCTGCTCGAGTCGCCTGCGTACACCGTCAGCGCTCCGTCGAGGATCCACGAAGACGCCGCATCGACACCGAGGACGAGATGTTGGGTGGCCCACAGGGCGCCGTTCGGCGGCAGGTCGAACGTGCGCAGCAGCTGCCACGAGGCCGTCTGTGAGTTCACCCACCACTCCTCCTCGCTGTTGAGGCAGCTCGACAGGTTCGGGGTGGTCAGCGAGTACGACACGCGGATGCGGGTGTTCGCCCCCGTGTTGTCCGTCTCGATCAGGAAGGCGTCGACCCCGGCCGGGATTGTGGGATCACGAGCCGGATCGAGGCAGATGCCTCCTCCATCGCACGCCGCCGCCTGCAACAGGACGAGATCGTCCGTGAAGTTGTCGAAGTCGATCGGGTTCGGATAGACGTTCCAGATGTACTTGCCGAGGACATTGTGGTTCCCGGTCGAGTCGAAGCCCTCAGCGCCGTTCATGAATGCGGGCGCGGAAGTGATGCGGTTCTCGGCGAAGATGTCTGCCCACGCCTCTGAGCCCGATGCGTAGTTGAGGTCGCCGCCTGCGTAGATCTTCCCCCGGGTGATGGCGCCAGACCCGTACGACAGGTTGTTCTCCACCATGCGGGCGAACTCGCTCACGGCCTCTGCACGGATATCCGCTTGGACGACCCGCGGAGAGACGTGACCCGCCTGGCGGCCGGCGACCGTGACCTTCACTGCACCCCCATCGAGGGGCGGGTCGATGTGGATCAGCGATGCGGCGTCGTCGTTCGCGCTGACGCCTCCTGCCAGCAGCGGATGGTTGTACCAGGTCTCAGGACTCATGTCTTCGTACGACCACGTCTGGCAGTCTGTGTACCACGGGTTTCCCGGTTCGACCCGCCAGGTGAACCAGGCCGAGCCTGAGTCGGTGCAGGTGCGCGGCGCCTCGGCTTCGTCCACCCAGTTCTGGTAGTAGAACGGGTCGATCGTCAGCTTGGCGGCGTACCGCTCCAGCATCGCCTCCGTCGTCGCCAGGACGATGTCCTCTCTCGCCTGGAAGCCGGAGGATTGGTTCTGTGCCGTGGCGATCTGCTGGATCATCACGGTCATCAGCACGATGGCGAGCATTCCCATGACCACCACGATCATCGCGATGCCTCGATCATCGCGGTGCGCCCGCAGGAAGAACCGGATCAGGGCGTCAGGTCGACGCATTGCGGAACCTCACGTCCTCGCGGATTTCGACTGCCGGCTCGTTCATGTCGGGGAACGGGTCGACCCGCAGCCGGATGCGCAGAATCTCGAACGTACAGACCGGGGCGAGTCCACACTCCATGGTCTGCGACTCGGTGCCGCCCCGCCACGAGACGCCGGAGAACAGTCGCTCCGGCCCGTCGGTCAGCACGTTCTCCAGGATCAATTCCGTGCGCGGCGTCGCCGAATACGTCCAGGCCGGCCCGGATCCAACATCGGCGGCCGTGACCTCACGCACGAGGTCGCAGAGTGAGGCAGCGCAGGAGGCCAAGTAGTACCGGAAGCGTTCTGGGCCGTCCGTGTCGACGAACCGGTCCGAGTAGAAGACGATGTCGAGGTCTGCCCAGTCGGCGTCGAGCGAGCCGACGATCGCGGTGTCGTCGTCGACGTCGACGGCCTGCCGGAGCTCGATGATCAATTCGGCGATGGCGGGACGAAGGCCCTCGAGCGCCCGCGCTCGCCGCTCCTGGCGGAGCACGTCATCCGAGAACGAGAAGAACACCGTGTAGAACACAGCAGAGACCAGGGTCGTGATCATGGCCGCCACCATCGCCTCGACCAGAGTGAACCCGGAGTCCTGGCGGACGAGGCGCCCGATCATGGACAACTCCCCGTTGGGCTCCACGTGTGGTTGTTGTCGTCGAGGGTGTACGTCGCCATGTCGTACCGAGACCCACCAGCGCAGTACGCCCAGATGCGGACCCGCCTCGTTCCGCTTTGCTCCGTCACGAGGAAGCTGGCGTTGCCGAGATCGTTCATCGGCAATCGGCTCACCTGACCGCGCCGCCAGCGCCCTCTGCGGTAGGTGTCGATCCGGTACTCGGCGTACCCGCCAGGCCCAGCGGGTGCCGCAGTGATGGCGTATCGGTCCGTTGCGGTCGGCTTGCCGAGCACACTGGTGACCGTGAAGGCGGCGCCGCCGGTCGTGAAGGTCTGCGTCACGGGACCATGGCCGTGCTCAGTCTCGGCGGTGTATGCGAACCCGGTCTCGTTTGCCGGCAGGGTGAACGAGACGTTCCCCGTGGCGTCGGTCCTTCCCGACCACGATCCGTACAGGGGATGGGACACGTTGATCAGGGCATCGTGGATGTAGTAGTCGGCGAACGACACGAGGTCGAAGTATCCGACGAAGAAGCTGACGTTCACGAAGCCGCTCCCCACCGTCGTCGTGGTGGTCGGGGGAAGGGTCGTCGTCGTCGACCCGGTGGGGAGGGTCGTCGTCGTCGGCGGCGGGATCGTCGTCGTGGTGGTCGTGGTCGGAATTGCGCTCAAGGCGACCGTGGTCGTCGCGCTGTTACCACCACCGAATCCCGGGACATCAACGTCGATCTGGTTGCCGACGTAGCCGGGGGCAGTGACGGTGACGCTGAAGCGGTCGGGAATGAGGTCGACGAACGCATAGTCACCAGGTGGGTTGGTCACGGACGCCCCTGACGCCTGGCTCTCGATGAGCACGGTGGCCGTCGTGATCGGCGCCAGGGTCACGTCATCGATGACATCGACCGTGAGACTCGCCGGCTGGTAGACCCGCAGTGTTCGCGTCGAGTTCCACCCGGCAACCGCGCTCACGGTGTTGGCCCCCGAGGTGATCGTGTCGGGATGGAGCTGCCAGTTGTTGGCGGAGAAGAGCACGATGTCGTAGGTGCCAGGCTGCACAGCGGGGAAGGGCTGGGACTCACCGGTGGACATCGACAAGTAGTTGAGTGCCCCCTGGAGCTGCAGGATGGGTGGCGCGTCCGGGTACGGGTCGTAGGGCTCGTGCTCGTCGATCAGCACGGTGACCACGGCAACCTCCTCCAGGGCGCCCACGGTCGGGGGGGCAACGATGGAGTCCATGCGGACGGCGTCGATCGCCCCGGTCTCCGACGTGACCTCCACGGTGACGTACTTGTAGTTCACACCGGGATCGAACGAACCCTGAACGCCGTCACCTCCCTGGGCGATGACGTTGAGGCCTGTGGCAGCACCGACGTACTGCACATCGGTGTTCACCGTGTAGGTGCGCCCTTCCACGTCCTGGGTGTAGGTGCGCGTGAGAATGCCGTCTGGGGCGTAGCCGGGATTGCCGACGTCGTCGTAGTCGAGGCTGCGGATCTCCTCGACACGGGCCTGGGCGAGGTTCTCGGCGACCGTCACCTCTTTCGAGCGATCGATGAGGCGCATCGACGCCGTGAGCGGCGTGATCGTGAGGACGATCGCGATGATCAGGATGATGGCGGCCGCCATCGACTCGATGATGGTGAAGCCGTCCTCACCGGCAACGAGTCGCGCGACCCGTCCGCGCTGCCGCAACATACGCACTGTATCGACCACTTTCCGTGGTTTCTTGACCACGGTAGGTCAAAGCATGCCGGAGCGGAATGGGGCGAGCGACCCCTCAGGGACCGAGCGATCCGGGCACGAGCCGGTAGGCGTCGTAGACGCCGTCGATCGAGCGGATCTCCGACAGCGCCCGCTCCAGCACGTCTGGACCCGAGATCTCGACCTCATACCGCAGCATGGCGACCCGATCGCGGCTGGTCGCCGAGGACGATGCATGGATGTTGGCGCCGAGATCGGCGAGCACGCTCGTCACGTCGCGCAGCAGTTTCGGCCGGTCGATGGCCTCCACCTGAAACCAGACGAAGAACGAATCCGACTGCTCCGGCGCCCATGCGACCTCGATGACCCGCTCTGCCCGCTCATCCACGAGCGATCCGATGTTGGCGCAGTCCGACCGATGCACCGACACCCCCCTGCCCACGGTGACGAACCCGATGATGTCATCGCCAGGCACCGGGCTGCAGCACCTCGCCATGCGCACCAGCATGTCGTCCAGGCCCTCGACGATCACACCACGCGAAGGTCTGGTGCGGCGCGGGACGGGAGAGACGAACCGCTCGAGGATCTCCTCCTCGTCGGTCCCGTCGTGCTCATCGAGATGCCTGGCGAGGCGATTGGCGATCGTCGTGGCGCTCACCGCACCGTCACCGACGGCCGAGTACAGCTTGTCGAGATCGCTGAATCCGAGCTCGCCTGCGATGGTCGTGAGCGGCTTGTCGTTGCCGTGTACGGGAAGCGACACACGACGCAGCGCCTTGCCAACGGCGTCCTTGCCGACGGACAGGGCGCGCTCCCGACGCTGGCGGCTGTACCACTGGCGGATCTTGGCTGAGGCCCTGCTCGACTTCACGAAGTCCAGCCAGTCGCGGCTCGGCCTGGCGTCCGACGATCGCGAGGTGATGATCTCGACGATGTCTCCAGACTCGAGCTGGGTCGCGAGCGGAACGAGCCTTCCGTTCACCTTCGACCCAACGGTGTGGTGACCGACATCGGTGTGAATGCGGTACGCGAAGTCGACAGGAGTCGCTCCTGCGGGGAGGGCAATCACGTCGCCTCGCGGCGTCAGCGCAAAGACCTCGTCCTGATACAAGTCCAGTTTGAGGTTGGCGAGGAACTCGGCGGGATCATCCGAGGCTTCCTGGAGGAAGTGAATGTCGGTGACGATGGGCAGCTCGTCGTCCTCGGCACCACCCTCCTTGTACCGCCAGTGTGCCGCGATGCCGTGCTCGGCGCGCCCGTGCATCTCCTCGGTGCGGATCTGAACCTCGAGGGCAGCTCCGTCCGGGCCGACGACCGTCGTGTGCAGAGACTGGTAGAGGTTGAACTTCGGCATCGCGATGTAGTCCTTGAAGCGGCCCTGGATCGGCGGCCACATCGTGTGGACGAGACCGAGGATCGCGTAGCACTCCCGGACGCTTCCCGTGATGATCCGGATTCCGATCAGGTCGTGGATCTCCTCGAACAGCAGACCAGACGATGCCATCTTGCGGTAGATGGAGTACAAGTGCTTGGGACGCCCCGTGACTTCAGCCGCGAGGCCGACATCGGCCAAGGAGCCCTGAACCTCCTCGATGACCTTCTCGATGTAGGTCTCTCGCTCCCCCGCTCTGCGCCTGACCTGGACCCGGAGCTCCTCGCTGACCTTTGGGTACAGCACGGCGAATGCCCGCTCCTCGAGCTCGTGCTTGACCTCCTGGACGCCCAGCCGATGCGCCAGGGGGGCGTACACGTCGAGCGTCTCACTCGCCACCCTGCGCTGCTTGAGTTCGGGGAGCGGGTGAATCGTGCGCATGTTGTGCGTGCGGTCGGCGAGCTTGATCAGCAGCACCCTGATGTCCTTGGCCATCGCCACGGCCATCTTGCGGATGGTTGCCGCCTGCTGTTCTTCGCGACTTGAGAACTTGATGCGGTCGAGCTTGGTGACTCCGTCGATCAGTTCGGCGACCTCAGGGCCGAACTCGGCCTCGACGTCAGAGAGCGTGGCCGTGGTGTCCTCAACGACGTCGTGGAGCAACGCAGCCTTCAAGGTCGCCGCATCCATCCCATAGTCGGCGAGGATCTCGGTGACGGCCAGCGGATGGGTGATATACGCGTCGCCGGTGGCCCGCATCTGACCCTCGTGGAGCGCGGCGGCCCGCTCGTAGGCCGCATGAATCGAAGGAGCATCGCTTTCGGGGTGGATTGCGCAGTGGCGCGCAACGATCGTATCGATCGTCTGATCGGGAGTTCGCGGCTCGGGGGTGACGGCCTGCGCCATCGACGGATTCTATCGGCGCTTCTTGCGATGCCGGGGAGGTCGAGCCACGGCTCCCTTCGCCGCGATCTCCTCGGCCGTCTCCACCACCGCCGTCTCCTCGATGGCGGCGATTCCTGCTTCGCCGGACCGGCGGGCGGCGCGCGTCCTGGCCCGCTGCCACTCAGGCTCGCGTTCCTTCCACATGGCGAGCAGCGGGGCGGCAACGAAGATCGACGAGTACGTGCCAACCGCCACGCCGATGAACAGCGCAAGGGCGAACTCGCGCAGCGTGTCAGCCCCGAGGACGAACGATCCCACGAAGAGAAGGGATCCGATCGGCAAGAGCGAGGTGAGCGACGTGTTGATCGACCGCATGAGCACCTGGTTCATCGAGAGATTCACGATGTCTGTGTAGGTGCTCTTCGCCTGCAGGTCGCCGACGTTCTCCGTGACCTTGTCGAACACGACAACGGTGTCGTAGAGGGAGTAGCCGAGGATCGTCAGCACTGCGATGACTGTTGCCGGAGTGACGGGGAATCCGATCGCCGCATAGATGCCCCCGGTGATGATCAAGTCGTGGAACAGGGCGGCGAGCGCGGCCAGCGCCATCTTCCATTCGAACCGCCACGTGATGAATACGGCGACGGCGATGAGGAAGATCACGAGGGCTTCCGCGGCCCTCCTCGTGACCTCGCTCCCGAACGTCGGTCCGACCGCATCGACGTTGGCATCGTTGGCGTCTGCGCCGACCGAAGCCGCGACCAAGGCCACGAACGCATCCTGCTCGTTGGGACCGAGCGCTTCGGTGCGCACGAGCACGAAGCCCTCACCGGTGATCTGAACGGCTGCCGATGCTTGGTCGATCGCACGCAAGGCATCGCGCACCTCCTCGACCGAGGCGTTCTCCCTGTTTGGCACCGACACGATCGTGCCGCCTGTGAAGTCGATGCTCAGATTGAAGGGCCGCACCAGCATCAGGACGATCGACACGACGATCAGGACGCCAGACACCACCAAGGTGCGCTTGGAGATGGCCACGAAATCGAAGCGGGTCTCCCCCCGGTACAACGCGGTCAGTGCGCTCATGAACTCACCTCGACGAGCTCCTGGTCAGAGGGAGCATCCCCAACACCACGGCCCATCGCGCCGCGCATCGAGAACCACCCACCCTCACCCAATGGCGAGCGCCCAACCAGGAAGACGGCAGGCCTGGTGTAGAAGTAGGCCACGACGACGTCGATGACCGTGGCAAGGCCGAGTGTGAGGGCGAACGCCTTCACGGAGCCGATCGCGAGGAGCCACAACAGCGCAGCACCGAGGAGGGTGACGGTGTCACCCGTCAGGATCGTCCGGTAGGCCGCATGAAATGCGTAGTCGATCGCAGGACGCAGCGGCCGGCCTCTGCGGTGCTCCTCTTTGATGCGCTCGAAGTACACGATGTACGAGTCAGACGTGATGCCGATCGAAACGATGATGCCGGTGACGCCGGCGAGCGTGAGCGTGGTCCCCTGGAAGCGGCCCAGCAGGATGATGGCCGTCATCAGCACCGATCCGAACACGGTCAGCCCGATCGACGAGAGCAGGCCGAGCGAGCGGTAGTAGATCACCATGTACACCATGACGAACAGCAGACCCCCGAGGCCTGCGAGAAGGCCCGCACGCAACGAGTCCTCACCCAGCGATGCGCTGACGGACTCGACACGTTCTCGCTCGAACGTGGTCGGCAATGCGCCATAGCGCAAGATGGCGGCGAGGTCTTCGGCTTCCGTCTGCTGGCCTTCAGTGCTGCCGACCGTGATCACGACGCCGTTGGGGTCGAGGCCTTCGGGACCGACGTCTGCTGCCACGGCGGGTGCCGACGTCACCTCGGCGTCGACGACGATGGCCAGCTGGCGGGTCGGCGAGCCGATCGGCTCGAGGGCCAGCGCTGCCGTCGCGGACCGGAACTTCTCGCCGCCATCCGATGTGAACTCGGGGAAGACCACCCATTGCCCGAATCCGGTTTGCCCGGTCGTGAACTGGGCCTCACCGCCACGGATGTCGGCACCGGTGAGGAACGCTGGCGCGACCCAGTAGACAAGTCCGGAAGACGGCTCGAGCAGGTAGGCAGCGGTGGTGACGTCGTCGGTGATCGTGATCCCGAGCACAGGATCGACGGAGGCGGGATGGTTGCCATCCGGGTCGGTCAGTGCCGGACTCTCGGGGAACACGGCGATCACGGGACGCATCGACAGCTCGCCGGTCGTGCCGACTGCCTGCAGAGCCCGCTCCCGGTCCTCCACGCCTGGCAACTGAACGAGGATCGCCCGTTCTCCCTGGACCGTGATCTCGGGCTCCTGGACCGACCCCAGGCCTTCGATCCGATCGCGCATGATCTCGACCGCCTGATCGAGTGTCCTGCTGTCTATGCCCTCCGGCGCCACCAGGACAACACTGAATCCGCCCTGCAGGTCGAGACCGAGGATCGGCCGCCACCCCGCAGCGAGCACTGCGGCAAGCGAGCCCCAGGCGATCGCCAGGGTCACCAAGAGGGTGATGAGTGCGCGCCGCTTGGTCACTCGTCTTCGTCCTCGAGACGCTCGGCAACGGCCCGCTTGGCCACGCGCAGGGTGGTGCCACCGCCGACGTCGATAAGGAAGGTGTCTCCTTCCTCGGATCGGATCGTCCCGAGGATGCCTCCAACGGTGCGCACGTCATCTCCTACGGTGATCGCCGAACGCATCTGCTCAGCCTTCTTCATGCGGCGGCGTTGCGGCAGGATCAGCACCAGGTAGAACACCCCGCCGATGAGGAGCACGGGGAGTAGGAAGCCCAGCGGGTTTCCCCCGCCGGTGCCCTCGGGTGTTTCTTGAGCCAGCACCGCGCCGGTCTCGAGCGCCAATTGGAACACAGAATGCCTCCAGGACGGATGTTCCGTCGACCGAGCGAGGTTAGTGAAGGAGCTTCAGTATCCGGCGGCAGCGCGACCCGATTCGGCCCGCCGGGCAGCGACCGAACCCCGCAACTCGGCGAACGTACCCGCGGCGATCGCGCCACGGGTGGCCCGCATCAGGTCGAAGGTGTACGTCAGGTTGTGAATCGTGAGCAGCCGGGAACCGAGAAGCTCCCCGGTCGTGTGGAGGTGACGCAGATAGCCGCGGGAATAGCGATCGCACGTCAGGCACGCACACTCCGCATCGAGCGGTGCCGGGTCGTCTCGATGTTCTGCGCGACGGATTGAGAGGTCGCCGTCTCGCGTCAGCGCCTTGCCGTGGCGGGCGAGCCGCGTGGGGATGACGCAGTCGAACAGATCGACGCCGCGAGCGACGGCCGCGAGGAGCCCCTCGGTGTCGCCCAGGCCCATCACGTAGCGCACCCGGTCGGGCTGCAGGTGGGGCACGGTCGCTGCCAGCGCACGATCACGCGCCTCCGGCGACTCCCCAACGGCCAAGCCACCGATGCCGTACCCGGAGAAGCCGAGCGCTGCAGTCCCTTTCGCCGAGGCCTCCCGCAGCTCGGGATCGGCGCCGCCCTGGATGATGCCGAACAGCGCGCGATCGGTTCGCGTCTTGGCCGCGAGCGAGCGCTCGGCCCAGCGCAGCGTGCGGTGCATGGCTTGTTCGGCGACACGGTGCTCGGCAGGGAGCGCCACAGGAACGTCGAGCGCCATCGCCACGTCGGCACCAAGGGCCTCCTGGACGGACATCGCCCGCTCCGGGCTGAGGTCGACGGGGCTCCCGTCGTAGGTCGAGCGAAACACGAGCCCGGACTCCGACACCTTCGGTCCGAGCGACAGCACCTGGTAGCCGCCGCTGTCGGTGAGGATGGGCCGCTCCCAGGCCATGAATCCGTGGAGCTCGCCGAGCGCCTGCACGGTGTCCGCCCCGGGCCGGAGCATGAGGTGGTACGTGTTCGCCAGCACGATCTGGGCCCCAACGACGGCGAGGTCGGCGACGTCCATGGCCTTCACGGTGGCTCTGGTTCCCACAGGCATGAACGCCGGAGTTGCGACGACTCCGTGCGGGGTGTGGAGCCTGCCGGTCCGAGCAGCTGCGTCCCCGTCTTCCAGCTCGAACCAAACCGGCTCGGTCACGGGCCCTCCTCGACGAACATGGCGTCTCCAAACGACAGGAAGCGGTAGCCGGAGCGCAGGGCGTGCTCGTACATGACACGCCAATCCGGCCCCACGAGCGCAGCGATGAGGGCAAGCAGCGTCGTGCGCGGGGCGTGGAAGTTGGTGATGACGGCGTCGACGGAGCGAAACCGATGGCCGGGAGTGATGAAGAGGTCAGACTCGGCGGTCATCGCCCGCAGCTCACCCGAGGCCGCCGCAGTCTCCAGCGCCCGTACGCTCGTCGTGCCGACGGCAACGACGCGGCCCCCGTTGCGACGGGTGCCCTCGACCGCGCCGACCGTCGCATGCGGCACCGTGAACCACTCTGTGTGCATGACATGGGTCTCGAGCGGACCGTCGTCCATCGGGCGAAACGTGTCGAGCCCCACATGGAGATCGATCTCGGCGATACCGATACCGGTCCCGAGCAGTCGCTCGACGAGCCGAGGCGTGAAGTGGAGCGCCGCGGTCGGGGCGGCCGCGCTTCCGGGTTCCTTGGCGAACATCGTCTGGTATCGGTCGTCGTGTGCCAGTTCGCCGTGGAAGTACGGCGGGAGGGGGATCTCGCCGATCTCGACCAACACATCGTCGACATCCGCAGCAGCGGAGAGCACAACGGTGGCGACACCACGCACCGGATCGCTGTGCACGACGGCGTCGATGGATCCGAATCGGAGCACACTGCCTGCCCGCAGGCGCCGACTCGGGCGCAGCAGCGCCTCCCAGTGCCGATCGTCCAGGCGACGCAGCAGCAACGCCTCCACCGCTCCCCCCGTCGTGACCCTGGTGCCGCGCAGCCGGGCATGGCGGACGCGCGTCCGGTTGACCACGAGGAGATCGCCTGACCTGAGGATCTCCGGAAGGTCGGCAAAGCGACGATCCTCGAGTGTGGCCGCCACCAGGAGGCGGGAGGCGTCTCGGGGTTCCATCGCCGTCTGGGCAATCGCGGCGTCTGGCAGGTGGTAGTCGAAGTCTGCGGCCTGCATCTCCCTGCAGTCTGCCGCGATCCGTCGCGTTGTGGGCTACTCGCCGAGGAGCGATTGCTGGACCCGCCCCCCGGCAGGAGGCGTCACGCCCAGGTGCTCGTACGCCCGGTCGGTGGCGATGCGTCCTCGAGGCGTGCGCTGGAGAAAGCCCTCCTGCAGCAGGAACGGCTCGTAGGCATCTTCCACGGTCTCCGGCTCCTCACTGACGGCGATGGCCAGCGTCGACAGCCCCACAGGACCGCCGCCGAATTTACCGACCACAGCCTCGAGAATGGAGCGATCGACCTTGTCGAGGCCGCGGGCGTCGACCTCGAAGACTTCCATGGCTTGGTCGGCGGTCGCCGGGTCCACGAGGCCGTCCGCACGCACGGCTGCATAGTCGCGCACCCTCCGGAGGAGGCGATTGGCGATCCGAGGTGTGCCCCGGCTCCGCCTGGCGATCGCCCGGCTGGCATCGGCTTCGACGGCCACGTCCAGAATCGCCGCGGATCGCCGCACGATCGCAGCCAGGTCGTCTGCTCCGTAGTAATCGAGGCGCGCCACGTAGCCGAAGCGATCCCGCAGTGGCGGGGCGACCCGTCCGACGCGAGTCGTCGCCCCGACGAGCGTGAAGTGCGGGAGATCGATCTTGATCGACCGTGCCGCGGGGCCCTTGCCCACCACGATGTCGAGCTGGAAATCCTCCATCGCCGGATAGAGCACCTCTTCGACCTGTCGGGGCAGGCGATGGACCTCGTCGATGAAGAGCACGTCTCCCGATTCGAGGTTGGTGATCACTGCAGCCAGGTCTCCTGGACGGTCGAGCGCAGGCCCGGACGTGCTCCGGAACTGGGCTCCCATCTCGTTGGCCAGGATTCCAGCCAGCGACGTCTTCCCCAATCCAGGCGGACCCGAGAAGAGCACATGATCGACCGGTTCGGCTCGCGAGCGGGCCGCTTCGATGAGGATGGCGAGACGCTCCTTGAGGGCCTCCTGGCCGATGAACTCGCCCATCACCCGGGGGCGCAAACCCCCTTCGAGGGCAGCGTCCTCTTCGGTGAGGGCCGTCGTGAGCAAGCCTTCTTCACGCATCCATCTTGCCCAGCTCCTGGAGGGACAGCTTCACGAGATCTTCGACCGATCCATCTTTGGGGAGTCGAGACAGTACCCCGCGAATCTCCTCGTCCCGGTAGCCGAGGATCTCGAGTGCTGCCCTCGCCTCGGCGCCGGGTCCGCCAGAACCCACGTCTGCGTCCGGGAGCTCGAGACGCGGCCGGAGCTCGAGGAGAAGCTTCTGTGCCGATCGCTTGCCGATGCCAGGCACCATCGTGAGCGCGGGGATGTCCTCGGTCGCGACCGCAGTGCGCAGCTCGTCAGCGGACAGGGTTCCCAGCATCGCCAGTGCAACTTTGGGACCGACCCCGCTCACGCCGATGAGCAACCGGAAGAGCTCGCGCTCGTCGGCGGTCAAGAACCCGTAGAGCGCCTGTTGGTCTTCGCGAACGTACAGATGGGTGTGCACGACGGCCTCATCGCCGATGCCGGGGAGGTCGGCCAGCCCACTGGCGGTGACGGCGACCTCGTATCCCACGCCGGCGACATCGACCACGACACCGTCTGGACGCTTCTCGACCACGGTTCCGCGCAGTCTGCCGATCATCTCGGCGCCTCGATCGCGGCGATCGCCGCGTGTTGGGCGTGACACAGCGCGATTGCTAGGGCATCCGCCGCATCTGCAGGACCCGGGATCCCCGGTACACGGAGGCGCAACGCGACGACTCTCGCCACCTGCTCCTTCGGAGCATTCCCCGATCCGGTGAGCGCCATCTTCACCGCGGAAGGGGTGTATTCCGCCACCGCGAGCCCTGCGTCTGCTGCAGCGAGCATCGCCACCCCGGACGCCCTGGCGACGGCCATCGCGGTGGTGCGGTTGCGGTTCACGAACACTTGCTCGATCGCCACCGCTTGGGGCCCGTGCTCGGCGATGATCGCGGTGAGGTCGCGGTGCAACTCGCTGAGACGGAGTGCGATCGGTGCTGCGGGATCGGTGCGGATCGCTCCGGCGGTGACGGCGCGCTCGTGAGCGCCGTCGATCGCGACGATGCCGTAGCCGGTGGTGGTGAGGCCGGGATCGAGCCCGAGAATCGTGCCGAACATATGTTCGCTGCAGCGTACAGGTGGCAGCCGGGTGCACACAAGGATCACACCTCGGCGAGCACCTCGTCCGGAATGTCGAAGTTGGCGTACACCGCCTGGACATCATCGAGGTCTTCGAGGGAATCGACGAGGCGCAGCACCTGGGGAGCCAGAGCCGCTTCGACCGGCACAGACGTCGAAGGAAGCTGTGTGACTTCTGCCTGATCGATGGCGACCCCGGCGTCTTCGAGCGCCGTTCGGACCGCAGGCAGGGCAGCAGGAGCGCACACGACCTCCCATTGATCGTCTGAGGCGGTGACGTCGTCTGCACCCCCGTCGAGCGCCGCCAGCATCACCGTGTCCTCGTCACCGCGCACCAGGAGGTATCCCCGCTGTTCGAACAGATAGCCGACCGAGCCCGGCTCTCCGAGGCTCCCGTTGTTGCGGGTCATGACCGAACGCACGTCGGACGCCGCCCTGTTGCGGTTGTCGGTGAGCACCTGGATGTAAAGGGCGACACCCCCAGGGGCGTATCCCTCGTACCAGACCTCCTCGTAGTTGACCCCATCGTCGTCCCCGCTCCCCCTGGCGATCGCTCGTTCGATGTTGTCCTTCGGAACCGAGGCGTCCTTGGCCTTCTGGACCGCCGTGGCGAGCGTGGGATTCGCCTCGGGGTCTGCACCACCGGTGCGAGCGGCGACCTCGATCGCCTTGATGAGCTTGGCGAAGAGCTTGCCCCGCTTGGCGTCTTGGCGACCTTTGCGGTGTTTGATGTTCGCCCACTTGGAATGCCCGGCCATCAGCCCTCCTCGGCCATCTCCAACGCCAGCGCGTGGAGGCGGTCGTCATGCGTCAGCTCGGGGTGGAACGAGGCGGCCAGGATCCGTCCTTGGCGAACCAGCACCGGCCGCGGTTCGCCGGTATCACCTGGGACCGACGCCAGCACGTCGACCTCTGCGCCGACCTTCTCGATCCACGGGGCCCGGATGAACACGGCTGGGAACGGCGCCTCGAGCCCGACCACGTCGAGGTCGGCTTCGAACGAGTCGACCTGGCGACCGAACGCATTGCGGGTCACGACGGCGTCGAGCACCCCAAGCAGGGGCTGCTCACGCCCGGTGGTCGCTGCGCTCAGAAAGATGAGACCCGCACACGTCCCGAAGACCGGGAGCCCGGCCCTGAGGGCGCTCCGCAGCGGGTCCATGAGGCCGTAGACCGTGGCAAGCCTGCCGATCGCCGTCGACTCGCCTCCAGGAAGAACCAGCAGGTCGAGGGCGCCAAGGTCATCTGCGGTGCGCACCTCGACGCCGCGGTGGCCGAGTCGCTCGACCACCGCGAGATGCTCCCGGAAGTCGCCCTGCAGAGCAAGGGCTCCGACGAGCATCACAGACCTCGGTGTTGCATCATCTCTTCTTCCGGCAAGGTGTCGATGTTGATCCCGACCATTGCCTCGCCGAGGTTCTTCGAGACCTTCGCCACCATTTCCGGATCCTGGTAGTACGTCGTTGCCTCGACGATGGCCTTCGCCCTGACGTCGGGATCGCCCGACTTGAAGATGCCGGAGCCGACGAAGATCCCGTCGCATCCGAGCTGCATCATCAGGGCGGCGTCTGCAGGAGTGGCGATCCCGCCTGCGGCGAAGTTGACGACCGGGAGTCGGCCGGATGCGCGCACGTCACGCACGAGGTCGTACGGGGCCCGCAGCTCCTTGGCCGCTGCCATGACTTCGTTGTCTTCGAGTGTCGTGAGATCCCGAATCTGACGATTCATGGTTCGCATGTGGCGCACCGCCTCGACGACGTTGCCTGTGCCGGGTTCGCCTTTCGTGCGAATCATCGCGGCGCCTTCCCCAATGCGCCGCAACGCCTCTCCGAGGTCCTTGGCGCCGCATACGAAGGGCACCGTGAAGGTGTGCTTGTCGATGTGATGCTCGTCGACCGGCGTCAAGACCTCGCTCTCGTCGATGTAGTCGACGCCGAGCGACTCGAGGACCTGCGCCTCGACGAAGTGTCCGATCCGGGCCTTGGCCATGACCGGAATGGAGACCGAGTTGACGATCTCTTCCACCTTGGCAGGGTCGGCCATGCGGGCCACCCCACCGTGGGCCCGGATGTCGGCAGGGACCCGCTCCAAGGACATCACCGCAACGGCCCCGGCCGTCTCGGCGATCTTCGCCTGCTCGGCGTTGACGACGTCCATGATGACGCCGCCTTTCAGCATCTCGGCAAGCCCGCGTTTGACGCGATCGGTTCCGTGCTCCATTGGTCGATCCATGTTGTCTCTCCCGATGGTTGTCTCTCCCGATGACTCCTCCGAGTGTACCGAGGGGGCCGCGTCCAACCTGCCGGATCCGCCGGGCTCACGGAGTTTGGAGGGCATCCTCGTACGCCTGGAGGTACAAGGCAGCCACGGTGCTGCCGTCGAACGCAAGCGCACGATTGCGGCTGCGCTCGGCCATCGCGTTTCTGCGGCCCGGTGCCGTCAGCAGGGCAGCCAGGCGGTCCGCCAGACCAGCGATGTCGCCGGGGGCTACGAGCTCCCCGGCATCGGAGAGCACGTGCACGAATGCCGGGATCGCAGATGCGACGACGGCGCATCCCGATGCCATGGCCTCGAGCACGACGATCCCGAAACTCTCCCCTCCGGTGTTGGGGGCGGCGAAGACCTCCGACTCGGCCAGCAGCAGGCGCTTCGTACCGTCATCGACCCTGCCGTGGAAGGTGACCCCTGCCAGCGCGTCTGGGCGCTCTGCCCCGATGACGTGCAACGTGGCCTGCGGCACCCGACCGATGACCTGTGGCCAGGCTTCGAGGAGCACGTCGAGGCCCTTCCGCTGGTCGTCGCGCCCCAGAAACGCCACGCGTCCCGGGACGGGCACACCGTGACCGTACTCAGCCACATCGATTCCGTTGGGGACGATGCGCACCGCCGCGATCGGCCGCACGGCTCCGGCGGCAACGGGGCTCACCGCGGTGACAACCCGCGCCGAGCGCAACATGCGCCGAGCCGCAGCGCTCCCCAGCGCGTAGAGCCGGCGTACCAGCGGTGACGGGTCGGCATGGAAGGTCGCCACCGTCGCGGCATCCGACACACGCAGGGCCGCAGGGCCCACCGTCGGTACGAACGGCTCATGAACATGCACCACGTCGAATCCGCGCAGCGCGGAACGCACCTTGGCAAACGCGCGCGGGTCGAGCGCCACAGGAGCCCGCGACCGGTTCACCGGGACGGAAACCGCTGACCCGACGAGGACGGCGCCTTCTGGTCCGTGGAGTCCCGGCCCGACCGGCACCGCTTCGTGACCGGCGGCGCGCAGCCAGCGCGTCAACCGGACCACCTGGTCCTGGACACCTCCTGCGGCGTCCAGGTCGTACGGGCTGACGACTGCGATCCTCATGGGACGTCCGAAGGCCAGTTCGGCACCATGATGTGCCACTGCGTTGGGCGGTCGCGGATGATCTCCTCGAGCGCATCGGCATAGGCCTGAGTGCCGGCACGCACCCGGTCTGCTCGTGACCCGTCCGAAGGAAGCTCGAGCTCTGGGTAGATGATCATGTCGTACCCGGCGCCCTCTGCGAAGAAGGGTGCTACCGGCACCATCGCCGCGCCCGTGCGATCGGCCATCGCCGCCGGCCCTCCCGGCATCGTGGTCTTCTCCCCGAAGAACTCGACGTCGACGCCGCTTCCCGTGACGTCGCGATCGGAGACGAGGGCAACGACCCCGCCGTCCTTGAGGCACCGGAGCAGCTTCCTGACCGTTTCGGGCTCACCTGCGACGACCGGATCGATGCCAAAGGCCTTTCTCGTGTCGTAGAACCACTCCTGGATGCGGCGGTTGGGCAGGTCCTCGACCACGGCCATGACCGGCATCTCGAGCGCTTCGGCGACGGCGCCTGCGACATCCCAGTTGCCGATGTGCGGCAATGCCAGGATGATGCCCCGGCCTTGTTCCCTGGCGTCGTCGAGGTGCTCCAGCCCGGTGACCCGCGCCCGATCGACGACCTCTTCCTTGCGGCGCACCCTGAACCAGAACACTTCGGCCCAGTACCGACCGTAGGAAGCGAACATCTCGCGGGTTGCCGCTTCGACTTCTGCATCAGGAGCATCGGGCCCGAGTGCGCGTCGCATGTGACGCTTGCCGAGCGCGAACCGCTCTCCGGCGACATGCGACAGGCCTTTGCCCAGACCACGCCCGGCACCGCGAACGAGCGGTTCGGGGAACAGCCCGAACACTCCAGACAGGCCGCGATACACGAGGTACCCCGGGAGGTCGCTCACCCGGGGAGTTGCTGCCAGGTCTTGCGGATGCGCTGGGTGACGGTGAGTGCGGTGAGGATCACAAAGATCCACAGCATCGGATACAGGACCGGCAATCCCAGCCCCTCCAGACCGATGCCGAGGAGCGCCAGGATCATGCGCTCTGCCCGACCCATCCACCCGCCCTTGCCCTCGGCTCCCCACGACTCGGCGCGGGCGCGGATGTATGGGATCAGGAGCGAGAGAGCCATGGCAACCAGGCAGAGCACGAGCCCGAGCGGCTCCTCGCGCAGGAACACGGCGAGCCCCGTCCAGATGGCGATCTCGCCGATCCGATCTGACATCGTGTCCAGGAATGCCCCGCGGATGGTCGCCGTCCCCTTGGCGCGGGCCAGCGGACCATCGAGCGCATCGAGGAACACCCCGAAGCCGGCAATTCCTGCCCCCCATCCCAGATGGCCGAACGCGATCAGCACCGCTCCCGCGATGGTGAGCAGCAGACCGATGATGGTGACGCTCGTCGAGGAGAAGCCGATCTTGCCGAGTGCCTTGGCGATCGGCTCCAGGATCGGGGCGACCCTCTTCCGGCCTTTGAGGTCGAGCACCGTTGAAACTCCTTGGGCCAGGAAGGTACCACACCCGGATCGGGCACCCTCAGCCCGCCACTACAATCAAACGTCGACCGGCTCCGGCGCCTCGCGCGGCGCCCGTCCCTCGACCAACAGCCTGGGAGGTGCGTTCTGACATGAGTGACCGACACGCCACACTACGCCTCGACGACGCCGAAACCGAGCTCGCCATCGTCGACGCCAACGTCGGCCAGCCGGGACTCGATGTCAGCACCCTCCGCTCGTCCGCCGGATACGTCGCATTCGATCCCGGCTTCGCCAACACTGCAGGAATCCGCAGCCAGATCACGTATGTCAACGGCGAGGAAGGAGAGCTGCGGCACCGGGGCTACACCATCGAGGATCTCGCCCTCAACTGCAGCTTCCTCGAGGTCGCCTACCTGCTCCTGTTCGGCGACCTGCCCACGCGTGCCGAGCTCGACGACTGGACCGATTCGGTGAAGCACCACACGCTGCTCAGCGAGGAGATGAAGCGCTTCTTCGACGCCTTCCCGCGCAGCGCCCATCCGATGGCGATCCTGTCGTCGGCAACCAACGCCATCTCGACCTTCTACGAGGCGTACTACGACCCTCAGGATGCGGATGCGGCCGGCGAGAGCGCCAAGCGCCTCATCGCCAAGATGCCGACGATCGCGGCCTGGGCCTACAAGAAGTCCGTCGGTCAGCCGTACATCTATCCCCGCAACGACATGTCATACGTGGAGAACTTCCTCCACATGATGTTCGCCATGCCGGTCGAGGACATGAAGATCGACCCGGTGATCACGCGGGCACTCAACGTGCTCCTGATCCTCCACGCCGACCACGGGCAGAACGCTTCCACGGCGACGGTGCGTGCGGTGGGGTCGACCCATGCCAACCTCTTCGCCTCGGTCGCAGCCGGGATGAACTCGTTGTGGGGCCCGCTCCACGGCGGAGCCAACCAGGCTGTCGTGGAGATGCTCCAAGTCATCCACGACGACCCGGATGTCACCGTCGAACAGGCGGTCGCTCGAGCCAAGGACCACGACGACCCCTTCCGCCTCATGGGGTTCGGCCACCGCGTCTACAAGAACTACGACCCGAGAGCTCGCATCCTCAAGGGCTTTGCCGAAGACGTCCTCGGCAAGGTTGCGCTCGACGATCCCCTGCTCCAAATCGCCCGCGAGCTCGAAGCCGTGGCACTGTCCGATCCCTACTTCACCGAGCGCTCGCTGTACCCCAACGTCGACTTCTACTCCGGGATCATCTTCCGGGCGCTGGGGTTCCCGGCGCGGATGTTCACCGTGCTCTTCGCCATTGGGCGGCTGCCCGGCTGGATCGCCAACTGGAAAGAGATGGCCGAAGACCCGGCAACCCGGATCAGCAGGCCGCGGCAGATCTACATCGGTGAGGTCACCAAGGAGTTCGCTCCGATCGACCAGCGTTAGCCGCCGGGCGCGCCTCCAGCCGGGGGCGGTTCGATTGCTTCGCGGTAGTGCTCCACGATCGTCCCGTCGATCCCGTCGACGCGAACCAGGCCCCGCTCGGTCGGCGGTTCGTCCGCGTTGAAGACCAGCACATTCCACACCGGACGGGCCCGCCAACCGCGAAACCCGAGCGATGCCGAGGAATGGCCGACAGCGAATCCGACATCTCTCCCTGCGATCTCGAGTGCCGGGCCTTCGCGCACGGCGAGCCGCCAGCCCGCGACGAGGTGGTAGACGCCGCTGGCGACCAGCACAGCAACCGCGGTGGCCCACATGAGCGCAGGCAACCCCGCCACGATTGCAGCCCCGGTGGCTGCGGCACCGGCGAAGTACACGTACCCGGCACGCCGGCGCCGCGCCGTGTCCGGGATCATGTAGGGCCCGGGGACGTCGGAATCCAGGTCCTCGGGAACCGCAGCCGCTTCGGCCACGTCGTCTGGGACGTAGATGGCCTTGCGGTCCTGGCGCTCTTCGGAATCGGTCATGCTTCTGCCGTCAGGTCCTCCTGCAAGGCGGCCTCGAGGGCCATTCGGTCGAACGTCTCGTCGCCGCGCCTCCGATGCCAACGGTCCCAGAGTACGAGATAGCTGGGAAGCACGAGGACCGCCGCCAACAGTGCGAGCAGGATCGTGTACGCCGTCACGAAGCCGAACTGCCGGAACGGGATCGTCGTTGACGTCATCAGGATCCCGAAGCCGGCGATGGTCGTCAGCGCCGATCCGCCGAGCGCACCACCGGTATGGACGAGTGTCTGCTCGATGGCATCGTTCTCCGAGCCGTTGCGCGCCCGATCCTCCTCATAGCGATGCGTGACGTGGATCATGTACGGGATGCCGATCCCGATGGCGAGCGCGGAAACCGTTGCGGTGACCGGTCCGAACGGGATGCCGAACAGCGCCATCAAAGCAAACGACCACAGGACGACGAGGACCACGGGAATCGTCGTGATGACTCCAAGCATGGGGCGTCTCACCTCGACCCAGAAGTTGATCAACAAGACCAGCAGGGCAATGCCCAGCGTGAGGAGGAGCGAAGACAGCTGCGAGTTTCGCAACGTGGTCACGATGACGTCGGAAATGATCTCATCGGACGTCACCGTGGATTCGAGCCCAGCCGCGGTCACCGGCTCGAAGGCCGCGTCCAGGTCGGTGGCAAGCTGTCCCGCCCCCGACTCTCCTGCTTGGGTCTGGATCGTGAAGAGGGCAGATTGATAGCCGGGTGTCAGGACGCGGCCGGTCGCCTCGGGATCCGTGGCGAACATGGCGTCGTACAGCGCCCCGATGTCGGCGTCGGCAGAGACTGCGAGTGAGTCCTGGCTCATCCCGGCAGCCTGTGCCGCCAACCCGACCTGCACGTTGAACGCCGGACTGTCGGGGTTGGCCAGCTGGCCCAGTACTGAGACCGGCGACTCCGCGGCGGGAAATCCTCCCACCTGGAGGACGTTGTCGACCTCGGAGAGGTTCCGAGTCGAGGCCACCATCGCATTCCAGGTCTGTGCCGTGGCTACGTCTCCTTCGATGAGCACCTGGGTCGTCTCACCGAAGCCGCCGCCGTAATCGGACACGAGGGTCTCGAACGTGCCGCGTAGTGGAGAGGTCGTGGGGATGAAGTCGATGAACGAGAACTCGGCGCTCACCTTCGTGGTGCCGAAGGCGCCTGCCGCGCCGAGCACCAACGACACGATCACAGTGGCAATCGCCGCAGACTTGGGCAGGACACTGGCGCGACCGATGAGCCGGGGAAGACGCTTGGTCGCTCCGCCCTCCAGGGCGGTCGGTTCGAGCGTGCCCTTGCGTTCTCCGCGGCGGTCGAGGAGCTCGCGCACGGCGGGGACGAAGGTCAGCATCAGCACGAACGACGCAATGATGCCGACCGCGGCGAGTTCTCCGAACTCACGGAGCGCTGGGATCTCGTTGAACACGTTTGTCAGGAAGCCGACCACCGTCGTGACCGTGGCAAGGACGAGGGCCACGCCGACCGTCTTGATCGCCCGCGACACCGAACCGTCGACCGAATGCCCGGCAAACACCTCTTCGCGGTACCGAGAAGTCATGTGGATCGAGTAATCGACGCCCAGGCCGATCAGCAGGATCGGGATGATCTGGGCCATCGGCCCCTGGGAGCCGAAGCGGAACCCGCCGTATCCGTTCATCCACGTGATGGCCAGACCGATGGCGAGAACCGTGACCAGGGTGTCCGCGGTGGTGCGGCGCAAGCCCTTGGAGCCGAGCGACCAAACGAGGTAGACCGCGAAGTAGATCCCGGCTGCGATGAGCAGCACCGGCCCAACGTCCATGTCGCTGACCCAATCGGGGAACGCGTCAGGGAACAGCGTGCCAAGGCTGGGCAGGACCAGAACGCCGATGGCAACGAACATGAAGACGATGCCGACGATGCCGAGCGTGCGGTCTCTGCGCGTGCGGGGCCTGACCATGAAGATGATCGACAGGACCAGGAAGATGATGAACCCGGCAGTGGCGAACAGGCGGCCGATCTCGGCCTGGAAGTCGTCGGTGTCGCTGAACAGGAGCTCGAACGAGAAGGGCTCCGCGGTGATGCCGTTCGGCAGATCGGTCGCCTGAAGCTCTGCGGCTGCTGCGGCGGATGCGTCGGCGAAAGCGTCGAAGTCCTCGGTCGTTTCGGGACCGGTCGTGAAGATGAGCAACAAGCCGCTCGGTGAGGTCATCGCGGCCTGGTCTGCCGATTCCGGGAGAAGCCCAAGTGCCAGTCCGACCTGCTCTGGGGGAGCCTGTGCGATCGCCTGACCGTAGAGCTGTTTGACCATCGCGTCGCTCGTCGGAGCCGGTGCCCCCTGGGCCACGGCGAGATCCACAGGGCTCACGTAGTGCACAACGGGCCCTGTGCCCCGCTGATCGAAGAGCCAGGGCGATAGCGCGCCGCCAATGGCGGTTTCCGTCAGGGCATGGGCCGCATCGAGGCCGTTGAGCGTGAGCACGTCTCCGGTAGTCGACGTGACGATCACTTGCATGATCGACGCGGTCGATTCGGCGCCGTACAACTCGTTGATGCGATCGGCCGCCACGAGCTCGGGGGCATCGGGGGCGAAGGACTCGTTCTGATCATCGCTCGGCTGGAAGTTCTGCGCGCCGAACCCGAGAGCGAAGGTGATGACCACCGTGATGATGATGACCGCCCATGGTGCCTTGCGGACGGCGGCAGCCATGCCATTGACGAGCGTTTTCACAGGCGGACCTCGATTGTGTTCGACGCGGTAACGGAGGACGCGGCTCGGCCGCGACGCCGGAGCCTACCCATCCTCCGGTTCCACACGGTTACTGCGGCGGAGCCGTCAAGGCCTCGAGCTCGGCAACCACGTCGTCGAGGGGAAGGCCGCGCCGTTCCGCGTCCTCGTCGCGCAGCCGCAGTCCGACGGTGCCGCCGGCAACGTCGTTGTCGCCCACGACGAGCACCGCTGGATGCTTGTGCGTGATGGCCCTGCGAATCTTCTCCCCAACCGTCTCGTCCGCGGTGTCTACCTCGATCCGCACCCCGGCGCCTCGCAGCGCATCGCCGACGGCGGCGGCATAGTCGTGATGCCGGTCGGCGACGGGCACGACGGTTGCCTGCACCGGAGCGAGCCACGCAGGGAAGGCACCGGCGTAGTGCTCCACCAGCACGCCGACGAATCGCTCGATCGACCCGAGCAGCGCCCGGTGGATCATCACCGGACGGACATGGGTGTTGTCGGACGTGGTGTACGTGAGGTCGAAGTTCTCCGGTTGGGCGAAGTCGACCTGCAGCGTCGAGATCTGCCAGCGCCTTCCAATGGCGTCGCGCACATGGATGTCGATCTTCGGTCCGTAGAACGCGCCCTCTCCGTGTGCCACCTCGTAGGGGAGCTCGGCCTTCTCGAGGGCGGCCCGGAGTGCGTCCTCCGCCCGGTCCCACGATCCCAACTCCCCGATCCACTTGTCATCCGGTCGCGTCGACAGGTCGGCCTCGAACTCGTCGAAGCCGAAATCGCGCAGCACCATGAGCACGAAGTCCAAGAGGTTCTGTAGCTCATCGCCGAGCTGATCCTCGAGCACGAAGATGTGGGAATCGTCTTGGGTGAAGCCCCGGGCGCGCAGCAGGCCGTGGATGACCCCCGACCGCTCGTAGCGGTAGACGGTCCCCAGCTCGAACAGCCTGAGGGGCAACTCGCGATACGAACGGCTCCTGCTCTTGAAGATGAGGATGTGGAACGGGCAGTTCATCGGCTTCACGAAGTAGCCCTGGCCGTGGTCGAGATCCATCGACGGGTACATGCCTTCGGCGTAGAACTGGATATGGCCGCTGGTTTCCCACAGATCGGCCTTGGCAACATGCGGAGATACGACGTACTCGTACCCGTGCGCCAGATGGGTGCGGCGGCTGTAGTCCTCGATCTCCTTGCGCAGAATGCCGCCCTTGGGGTGCCACAGCGCCAGCCCGGCCCCGAGCTCACTCGGGAACGAGTACAGATCGAGTTCGGCGCCCAGCTTGCGATGATCGCGCTTCTTGGCTTCCTCCATCCGGTGGACGTACGCATCGAGCGCTTTCGAGGATTCCCACGCCGTCCCGTAGATGCGCTGTAACTGGGGACGGTGTTCGTCACCTCGCCAGTAGGCCCCGGCGGACCGAAGCAAGCGGAAGGCGCGCAGTCGGCCGGTTGCAGGGAGATGAGGGCCGCGGCACAGATCAACGAAGCTGTCGTTGCGGTAGACGCTGACAGCGTTACCGGCAACGCCCTCATCGGCCTCGACTCCTTCGATGATCTCCACCTTGAAGGGCTGATCGGCAAAGGTCTCGAGGGCCGCGGGCACCGAGAGCTCGTCCCGGTCGAACGGCTGGTCGAGAGTGACGATCTCTCCCATGCGCATCTCGACCCGGTCGAGGTCGTCCGGAGTGAACGGCCGCCCGATGTCGAAGTCGTAGTAGAACCCATCCGTGATGGCGGGCCCGATGGCGAACTTCGCCCCTGGGAACAGATCGAGCACCGCCTGGGCCATCACGTGGGCGGCGGAGTGGCGAATGACCGAACGTCCCTGCTCAGAGTTCTCGGTGACAACGGCGAACGCGCCCCCTGCAGGGAGCGGCCGCAGCAGATCGAACTCGGCTCCATCAACGGCGACGGCGACGGCCGCCTTGGCGAGGCGGGGACCGATGTCAAGCGCGACGTCGAGGCCCGTCGTCCCCTCAGGGTACGAACGGCTCGATCCGTCTGGAAGTGTGAGATCGATCGCCACGGGTCATCCTCGCTCGAACGGCGACCAGGCTACCGGTTCATGGTCCCAGACCGTCTCGCGTGGAAGAATGTGGTGAGGGGCACCCCGGAGACGGCGACAGCGTTGTATCCGGGGAGGGCCGTGAGCAAGTCGTGGTGTGAGGGAGGCCGAGGTGAACGCTCTCGAATTGGCGGAGCGACTGGGCGACGGGGGCCGAATCGAGGATCTCTCGGGGTCCAGCAAGGGACTCGGTGTCAACCGTGTGTTCCGATTGTGGAGCGACAACGGCAGCCGAATCCTGAAGATCTACGGCACACCGGCGCGCGAACGCCGGGAACGGCATGCCCTCGAAGCACTCGAAGGACTCGACGGCCTGCCGAGCATCCTCGATCGCGGCAGCGACGGCGACCTGGTGTGGGCGCTGTTCGACGATGGCGGGCGCTGGAACCTCGCCTTGCTTCCCGAGAACCCGGGACTGGCGCGTTCCGCGGGAGCGATCATGCGCGCCGTCCACGAGTCTGCTCCGAATCCGATGTCGAACCTGGCGCGCGGCATCGATCAGGAATGGGTCGCCGTCGACTTCGTCTCCACGTTCCGGCGCCTCGAGCGCTTCCGCCGCCGGGTGGGCATCGGTGCCGACCTGCTGCAGGCGGCGCGTGAGGTGCGTCCCCCGTTCGCCTCTGCCCCCAGAGCCGCGCACACCGATCCCAAGCCGGCCAACTTCCTCATCGACGACGACGGGAACGTGACGCTCATCAACTGGGAGTGGGCCACGTTGGCCCCCCCCGAGTGGGATCTGTCGAAGGCGGCGTGGCAGATCGGCCTACGGGCGGGTCCCGCAGCCGCTGAGGCACTCCAGGAGGGGTACGGCAAGACCCTCGAGTCGGTCCAGCTGGATCGCTGGATCGTGTACCACGCCGGGATGACGCTCGTGTTCGAAGCCGAGCAGCACGTCTCGACGGGCTCCGCTGAGTCGTACAGCGATCTCGTCGAGGAGCTGCAACGAGCCGTCGCCGGAGCCCTCTGACCGAGACCGCCCTCTGCCCCGGAAATACCGATGGTTTTCGCGCCCTGCGCGTACGCTGGCTGCTGCTCAGCCAGGGAGGTGCCGTGCTCGAAGTCGCTCTCGCCACGTTGTTCGTGACCATCGCACTCCTCGCCGTGGGTCAACGGGCAAGCGTCACCGAGGCCTCCCCGGTGCTCGACGTTTGGCAGCCTGCAGACGACGGTCAGGTCGATCTCCCCTGCCCGTGGTGCAGCGCCCAGACCCACGAGGACGACCGTCAATGTCCTTCGTGCGGTCAGCTGTTCGGCTGAGCCAGCTCCCGGTTGACCAGCGACACCACGAACCCAAGCGCCTCATAGAGCCCGAGCGCCTCCCGATTGTCGCCATCCGTCCACAGGAAGCCGGTCCGGCACCCCCGGCGCTGATGCAGGTCGTGGAGCCCGCTGGTTACCAGGAGACGACCGAGACCCCGCCCGTGATGGCGAGGATCGACGCCGATGATGTAGATCTCCCCTGTGCCGGGGGTCTCCACTTTCGTCCAACAGAACCCAACCACCGCCCCGGCTTCGATCGCGAGCAGGAAACCGAGCGGCTCGAACCAGGAGGCCTTCGCCAGTTCGGTGATCGTCGCCTCCGTCATCGATGCGTTCTCGCGATGGCCGGCGAACGCCCGATTGTTCACGCGAGCAACTGCACCCGCCTCCTCTGCCAGGTCGACCGGACGCACTGCAACGCCGGCGATGGGCACAGGAGTCTCAGCCGGCAGGGATCGTCCCATGCGCACGACGGTGCGGACGGTTCGGAATCCGAGCGCCGATGCTGCCCGCTCCTGGGCGCCGCGCGCCGTCCACAGGGTCGAAGACACGCCCTGTGGAACCAGACCGGTCAGCGTCTCGATTGCTCCGCGTTCCACGTCTGGCTGCCGAGCTGCGGGATCGACCGCAACCTCGAGCGCCCAATGGACCGAACCGTCGCCGTGGGTGTGCTTCGCCGCTACGCCGACGGCGACAACCGCGCCTTCGTGTTCGGCTGCTCCCCAGCGAGCAGAGACATCGCCATGCATCCCGCGCAGTTTGTGCTCGCTGAATGCGGGCCATCCATCCGCCTCGGCGGCCGCGGCCAGGATGGCTTCGGCAATCGCAGGCGTGGTCGTGATCGGGCGCACAGTGGCAGACCCTATCTCCCGGGATCACGCACCGAGGCCGGATAAGCTGCCTCCCCGTGAGGGCCAGGGTCACAGGTAGGGATGCGCGCCACGTCGGGTTGGTGCTCGGAGGAGGCGGCGTCACCGGGGCGTCGTATCACTTCGGAACTCTGTTCGCGCTCCGGATGGCCACCGGGTGGGAACCGAGCGATGCGGACGTCATCATCGGCACGTCCTGCGGAGCATTCGTCGCCGCGATGATTCGCGGCGGGGCACTCCACCTCGGCACCCTCGTCGGCGACGCCTCCTCGGCCGAGGAAGCCAACGACTGGCTGCACGGCCACCTCTATCGCAGGGCGCGACCGCAGGGCTTGCTCCGCTGGATGCGGCGCGGACTGCTGCCGGGCCTCACGTCGCCGAACCTGTCGCTGGTGCTCGGCAGCCCAGGCCTCTACACCACAGACGGCATCCAGGATTGGGTGCGCGATTCGATCGGCGATCTCGCAGACGACTGGCCGGAGCGCCCGACCGTGATCCCTGCGTTCGACCTGGAGCGGAGGCGGCGAGTCCCGTTCGGCACCGTCGATGCCCCTCACGTCTCTCTGGCGGCCGCCGTGGCGGCGTCTTCCGCCGTTCCCTTCGTGTACGAGCCCGTGCCGATCGACGGCCGTTGGTACCTGGACGGCGGCGTCGCTTCCGGTACGAGCGTCGACTTGATCCTCGCCAACGAACAGCCCCTCGACCTCGTGATCGTCGTGGCACCACTGGCGTCGACCGAGTCTCGCCCCGGCGCCCGATTCTACGAAGACATGTTCGACCGAGCAGGCCGCACCGCGCTCGCCGGAGAACTGCAGCGTCTGCGCGCTGAGTGGCCGTCCACAGACGTGCTTGTGCTCCGCCCCGACGACCGTGTGCTCACCAGGACTCGACCGAACCCTATGGCAATCGAAGCGGCCGTGCCGTCGTTCCTCGTCACGCTGCGATCGATGCGCGATCAGCTGGCACGTCCGGCACATTGGGCGATGCTGGAGCGAAACCTCATGACGGACCGGGCTGCGGTCTAACTGCCGCGCAACTGCTTGAGCAGGCGTTCCACCTCGGCGGCCTCATCCGGCGTTTCGGCTTCGGCGGACAGGTCGACTGCGACCTCTTCGATCATGTCATCGGCGACGACACCGTTGGTCTCGGGTATGGACGCCGGCTCCTCGGGGCCGGAGATCTCGCTGGCTGCTCCCGGTTCGGCGTCACCGGTGTCGTCCTTGGCCGGTTCGGCAACCGGCTCGACGGCGGGCGACGCATCGAAACTCACGACGGCTTCGTCGGGATGCTCGATCAGGTGCTCGGCACGCGCAAGCGCGGAATCCGCTCCCACCGCTGCCAGCAGTTCGCGAACCGAGGCGACTGCGCCCCGGAGCTGGTCGACCTGGCCCAGGAGCTGCCGGTGCTCGGATCGGGCTGCGGTGACGACATCATCTGCCTCCCGCCTGCTGTCCTCGATGAGCTCGAGGGACTGACGACGGGCGTCGATGATGAGACCATCGGCCTCGCGGCGGGATGATGTTCGGATCTCCTCGGCCTCCGACTTCGCACGTTCCAGCATCTCGTCCTTGGCCTGCGTGGCCACGACCATGGTCATCTGGAGCGCTTCTTCGGCTGCCCTGGCATCTGCCAGCTCACCGGTTGCTGCAGCGAGCCGCTCCTCTGCCTCCTCCATGGAGCGCTCGGCGGCTGCGAGACGCGACGCGACCTGCTCCAGGAAGGCTCCGACCTCTTGCGGGTCGAAGCCGCGTCGCACCATCTCGAAGCGCTTGCGCCTGATGACGGTGGGCGTGAGATCTTCTGCCGCGGCCACGGGCACCTCCTTCGACTTCATCGGCGACCGGAGGCTCTCCTTGAACCGGTTTCCGGCTCCGAGCAGACGAGGCGTTGCTAGGTTCCCTGCCTCATGGGCGAACCTCCCGAGCTCCCCGCCGAGGCGATCGAACCGGACGTCGAAGACGACGACCGAGGCCTGTTCGGCCTGAAGCGAGATCGCGTCGAGCTCATCGCCACGATCCTGCTGGCGGCAGCTGCGATCCTCACTGCCTGGTCTGCATTTCAGGCCGGCAAGTGGTCTGGGGTCCAGGCGGTGAGCTTCTCCGAGGCGGGAGCGGCGCGTACCGAATCAACCCGCTTCGACACCCGCGCTGGCCAGCAGGCGAGCATCGACATCTCCCTCTTCACGGACTGGCTTGCTGCGCTGAACGACGAGCTGTCACGTGAGCTCCCCGTCATCAGCGAAGCCGGCACGTACACCCCCATCGACGGCACCCTCTCTGCGTTCCTGTTCGTGCGCTTCCGTGAGGAGTTCTCGCCGGCCATGACCGCCTGGCTGGCGACCGACCCGGCGAACAACCCCGATGCCCCGCCCACGCCGTTCGCGACGGACGAGTACGTGCTCGCGGCTGCGGTGCAGGCGGACGAATTGAAGACCCTCGCGGACGAGAAGGCCGCTCAAGCGCGAGAGGCCAACCAGATCGGTGACACCTACGTCCTGACCGCCGTGCTGTTCGCCACGGTGTTGTTCTTCGCCGGGGTCAGCTCGAAGCTCGAACGGCGCTCCAACCGCAACCTCACCCTCGGGGTTGGCGTCGTTGTGCTGGTCATCGCCGGGCTGGTGCTTCTGAGCCTCCCCATCGAATTGGGGGACGAACTGTTCTTCCTCAGCGACTGACGCCATCGGTAGGTCTTCCAGCAACATCCGCCGGCCGACCGCATCTGGCTCCGTCGCGGCACCGCCGGCGCAGGCACCATCTACGCTCACCGCCGCATGAAGACGGGGATCGAGCACCCATCCACCACCCGCCAGAGCTTGCGGCGCGAGTACGTCACCGACGTCGTGGCCGAGGTCGAGGCCGAATCCGCGGCGTACTTCGCCGCGACGCCTCCTGGCAAGGCGATCACCAGAACCGCCGTGATCCTGGTGACGTCGGCACTCGCGCTGACGGTCATCGCCTTCCTGCGGAACGGCTCGGAGCCAGGATGGTTGCTGACCACGCTCCGGGCTGGAGGGCTCGACGGGACTGCGGACACGATCGGCGATGCTCTGGCGGCGGACGGCAACGCCGCATTCAACCGGCTCGCGATGTGGGCCGTCGTCAGCATCGCCGGATACGTCGTACTTCCGGTCATTGCCGTCAAGCTCGTGCTCCGGGAACGGCTGCGCGACTACGGGCTGATCGTGATGGGAACGCTGCGGAGCTGGAAGCCGTACGCCGTGCTGTTCGCCGTGTCGGTTCCGTTCATCGTGCTGGCATCATTCCGTACCGGGTTCCAGGTGCGCTATCCCTTCTACGACCTCGGGGCCGGCGAGGCGTGGTGGCCGTACCTGTGGGCGTGGTGGGGCCTGTACGCCGTCCAGTTCATGGCGCTCGAGTTCTTCTTCCGCGGCTTCATGGTCCACGGCTTGAAGCTTCGCCTCGGAATCACCGCCGTATTCGTCATGGTGGTTCCGTACACGATGATCCACTTCAACAAGCCAATGCTCGAAGCGATCGCCGCGATCGTCGGCGGCACCGTGCTCGGATTGCTGTCCCTCAAGACCGGTTCGGTGTGGTGGGGGGCGGCGCTGCACATTGCGATCGCGGCAACCATGGACCTGCTGGCGCTCGGCCAGGCGGGCCTCCTGTGAGACGGGACCGTGCCGAGGCCGCGGCCACTGCGGCGATCGCTGGAGCCATCGCCGGGTTGGCGCTCCCCAGACGACTGCGGGTTCCCGGCGTTGCGTTGGCGGCTCTCGCCGGCGCCGTGGCGGGTCACCGCGGCATCTACGACTGGGGACATCGCTCAGGCGTCGCCGCATTCGTCGCGGACAGCTCGTGGGCGCTCACCGGGGCAGTCGGAGGGGTGTCTGTGCTCGCCCTGCAGCGGATCATCGACCCGGACGGCTACCGGCCCGACCTGAGCGTGCGCCGGAATCGCCATGTGTACGAGGGCGGCTTCACGTTCCGGCGCGGCTTCATCGTCACGTCGGGAAACGTCGTGACCAATGCCGCGGCAAACACCGCCACGGTGAACCAGCGACGGGTTGCTCTCATCGATCGGCATGAGGATCTCCACATCTGGCAGCAACGGGCATTCGGACCCCTCTACCCGCTGCTCTACGGCGGCTGGGCGGTGATCGGCGCCGCCATCGGCGCGCTGGTGTGGCTGGTGCGGCCCGGCACCTTCGACACAACGGTGACCACCATCGCCTACTACGACAACCCGTTCGAGGTGTGGGCTTACCGCAACGATCGCAACTGGCCCCCTCGGGCAGCAGACCCTGACCTGCTCTGGCGCTGAATCAGCGGGCGCGTTCGGCCAGCGCGATGGCCCCGAGCACACCGGAGCGGTCGCCGAGCGCCGGCGCCACGAGGTACTCAGCCGGATCGCCGACGTCGACGTACCCTCGGAGCTGATCACGAAGTTGCCGACGCACCGCATCGAGGAGCCCCGTCAGTTTGGCGACACCGCCACCGAGCACGATCCGCTGCGGACTCAGGACGAGGGTCAGGTCGACCAGCATGGCGCCCAGGTAGTGCGCCACGATCCGCACCGCTTCCTGCGTGTTCACTCCCAGATCCGTCGCAGGCGTCCCCCAACGCGCTGCGATGGCAGGACCACTGGCCATGCCCTCGACACAGCCACCGTGGAAGGGGCACGAGCCGGAGTAGTGATCTCCGGGTGCTCGTGGAACGAGCAGGTGACCCATCTCGGGGTGCATCCGCCCGTGCACGACCTCACCGCCGACGACGGCTCCGCCGCCGACGCCGGTGCCGACGGTCACGTACACGTAGTCGGTGAGCCCGCGGGCCGCGCCCCACCGACCCTCGCCGACGGCCGCGCCATTGACGTCGGTGTCGAAGCCAACGGGGCCACCCCACCCCTCAGTCAGCGAGCCGACGAGATCAATGCCCTCCCACCCGACCTTCGGGGTGGTGGTGATCGATCCGTACCTTCCCGAAGTCGGATCCAGATCGACGGGCCCGAAGCTGGCGATCCCGAGAGCTTCTGGAGGCCCATGCCCGCTGATGAACCGGTGCGCACGTGCCAGCGTCTGCACCGGCTGCGTGGTCGGAAACGTCTCAACGACAACGTCGGCCGGACCCGTTCCGGCTCCGCACACGAACTTGGTGCCCCCAGCCTCGATGCCGATGAGCACGGTCACGACTCAGCCGGCATCGGCGGCGAGACGAGCGTCGACGCCATCCAGCGCGGCACGTTCCGCAGCATCGACCTGCGCCGAGATCGCCTCGGCCCTCGCGAGGTAGGGCTCCGCCTCTCGTGCGTCCAGGGCGGCAGCATTGACCCGCACGTTGAGGTGGGCTGCTTGCACCGCGGCCCGGGCCATGAGGGCCCCGACTCCGGCGTCGGTAACCGACGAGGCCAGGCCGGTTTCCACCATGGCGGCAATCACCTCGAATGAGGCGCCGGCGGTCTTCATCACCTGCAGCGGGACTTCGATCGCGGTGCGGGTCGCAGCCACGACGGCCTGGGAGCGTGCATCGTCTTCCGCGGCTGTGCCGGACGGCAGCCGCCACGCCTCCAGGATGGCATTGAACGCAGCCGTGTCATCGTCCACGAGCTCGAGCAGCCGTTCGGCAAGGTCGTGGCCGCGCACCGCCCACTCGGAGAACTCCTCCCACCGATGGTCCCAACCGCGCCTGTGCGCCGACAGATTGGCCACCATCGCGCCGAGTGCTGCACCGAGGGCTCCGGCCAGAGCGGCTGCCGAACCGCCGCCTGGAGCCGGTGAGTCGCCTGCGGTCAGTCGGACAAACTCGGCGACCGAGCGGCCGACCAGATCGCCGCGACGCCGTTCCCCCAAACGGTATTCGATCACCTTCTCCATCGGGTCGAACGGCGCCAGGTCCTCGAGGCCGAGCGAGCGCACGGCGATCTTGACCAACTCGTCCTCGCCGACACCGAGGGATCGCTGCTGCTTGCCTAAGTAGTGCCGGCCGGCGTCGAGTAGAACGTGGAGCGGGACCATGCCCACGATCTCGGATCCGGTGACGCGCAATCCTCGAGCGGCCGCCCGGTCGACGACCTCGTCGAACGCGACATGGACCGGTGTCACCGAAATGTCGGTGAGATTCATCGAGATCTGCGCAATGCCGTACTCGTCGATGAACCACCCAATGGCCTTGACCGCACGAAGCGAGCCTGGAGTCCACACGGGAGAATCGTCTTCGTTCCTGACGATGTCCCCGGTGAGCGGATCGCCGGACCGCTGCATCCTGCCCTTCTCTCGCACGTCGAAGGCAACGGCGTTGGCGCGGCGGGTCGAGGTCGTGTTGAGGTTGACGTTGTAGGCGACGAGAAAGTCGCGCGCTCCCACGGCGGTCGCTCCGGCTCTCGGATTCAGCGTGGCCGGACCGAAGTCTGGGGCCCACTGCGGGTCCTGGAGCTTCTCTTCCAGGCCCTCGTACTCCCCTGCCCGTACTGATGCCAGGTTGCGTCGGTGCGGGGCCGTGGCTGCATGCTCGTAGAGGTACACACTGGTGCCGGCCTCACCAAGCCTCCGCCCCGCTTCGATTGCCAGCGCGGCGACCTCATCCATGGAGACTCCGCGAACCGGCACGAATGGGCACACGTCCATCGCACCGAACCGAGGATGCTCCCCCATGTGGATCGCCATGTCGATGACGGCTGCCGCGGTGGATCCCGCGGCGACGGCAGCCTCGACGACGGCGTTTGGCGAACCGACGAAGGTGACAACCGTGCGATTGGTTGCCGCTCCCGGATCCACATCCAGCAAGGAGACGCCGTCGACTGCTTCGATCGCGGCCGTGATCTCAGCGATGACGGCAAGATCCCGACCCTCCGAGAAGTTCGGGACACACTCGACGAGCGGCCGTTCGGTCATCGCTCCTCCAAGGGTCTGCATCTGCTTCCGGCGTTCTGCGCTCGCATCGCTTCATCACCTCGCTCTTGGCCGAAGCCTTGGCGAGCACGGAGTGTATTGCCTGATGCAGGACCGCTCCGACCACAATGCGCCCATGCGAACCATCGACGACGAGGAGCGGCAGGCTCGTCTCGTGGCTCGCCATCACCTGGCCGCACGGACCTCTTCGCTCGTTGCGGTGGCCGGCGACCTCGTCGGTCTGCACGCCTCGGACCCGGCGAGCGTCTACCTGGCAGCGTGGGCCCGCGTCCGGGACGTCCATGCCGATCAGGTCACAGCGGCGCTGTACGAGAGCAGAGAGCTGGTTCGGATCACCGGGATGCGCCGAACCATGTTCGTGGTCCCCAGGAGCGATGTCGCCCTTCTCCAGCACGGCTGTGCCGCTGCGTTCGTTCCTGCACAGACCAAGCGCCTGGCGGGTGTCCTCGAGAATTCGGGAACCGCATCGGACGGATCCGCCTGGTTGGAAGACGTGATGCGCCGCACGCTCGGAGCCCTCGAGGCTCGCGGAGACGCCCTCGCCCGAGAACTCGGAGAGGACGTTCCCGAACTGCGCGCCACCATCACGTTCGGCGAGGGAACATCCTGGGCCGGAACCTTCGGAGTCTCGACGCGGGTGCTGTTCTTGCTGGCGACCCGCGGTGAGATCGTGCGGGGCAGGCCGCGCGGCTCGTGGCTGAGCAGTCAATACCGGTGGGTGTTGACCGAGGACTGGCTCGACGGTCCCGTTCGGGCGATTGCAGCAGACGATGCTCGGCGCGAGCTCATCAGCCGCTGGCTCGCGACCTACGGACCTGGGACCAGGCGCGATCTCACGTGGTGGACCGGATTCAGCTGGACCCACGTGAAGCGCGCATTGGCGGAACTCGACGCGACGGAGATTGCGCTCGGTGACTCCATCGGCTACCTGCCCGCCGATGACGCATGGACACCCGCAGCGCCTGGGACACACGTCGCGCTGCTCCCCGGCCTCGATCCGACCACGATGGGATGGAAGGAGCGCTCGTGGTACCTGGGCGAACACCGTGCCGCGCTGTTCGACCGGAACGGCAACGCCGGCCCAACGGTGTGGGTCGATGGCCGGATCGTCGGCGGCTGGGCCCAAGACGAAGCGGCGGGCGTCGTCTACGAGCTTCTCGAGTCAGTTGCCCCGGCTGCCCGCGAGGCACTCGATGCTGAGGCGACATCGCTGACGACATGGCTCGACGGGACCCGAGTCACGCCGCGGTTTCGAACGCCGCTCGAGAAGCGCCTCGGCTGATCAGGACTCTGCGGTCGCGATCGTGCCGAACTCGTCCACCGTCAGCACGAGAGAACGGTCGCTCTTGGACATGTAGTAGATGATGTAGAAGAACAGCGGGATGATGCCGAGGACGAACCAGACAAAGGCCCACCAGAAGCTGAACTTCTTCTTCTTCATGAAGCTGGCGGTCGTCGGCGCCTGCGACTGGAGCACCCATCCCGCGTTGACGTAGTGCGGGATCTGCTGGACGAGGATCTCGTTCCGCCCGCGCTCGTTGAGCTGTTCCGCCATGACCCTCCCCGGTGATACGGCGCAGCCTATCCCGTCAGGTCGAAGTCCTCTAGGCGGGGGGCGCCCGGCCAACCCATCCTGAGAGAAGGAGGTGGTCGATGAGCACCGAAATCCTTCCCAAGATCACGATGCGCGTCGCCTTTCGGGCAGACACCGACACGGTCAGCGCCGACGTGGAGCTCGACGGATTGGACGATCGCTACCTGGGGTCGGGGACGGCGCCTCGCTCGCACGACGCAAGCGACGATCCGCACCTCGCTCACGAACTCGCGATTGCGCGAGCACTCCACTCGCTGCACCAAGGAGTGATGGCGCGTATCCACGAGCAGATCGACAGGGTCGGCGACGACATCTGACCGAACGCTCGCTGCGGGCGCCGCACATGTGATGACGGGCTCGATGGATGACGTCCCCTGGCACGCCATAGCCGCCTCCGATGCGGTCGAGCGTCTCGGCACCGATGCCGAGCGGGGCCTATCCCAGGTCGAAGCTGCGAATCGCCTTGATCTTCATGGACCCAATGCGGTGGTGGTCACGCGGCGCTGGGTCAAGACGAGACGGCTTGCCGACCAGTTCAACGACGTCCTGATCTGGCTGCTCCTCGGTGCGGCCGCCGTCAGCGGCATCCTCCTCGGCGCCTGGGTCGATGCGGCCGCGATCACGGCCATCGTGATCCTCAATGCGGTCCTCGGGTACGTTCAGGAGTCGCGCGCAGACCACGCGCTGCAACGGCTCGCCGCGATGTCCGCCCCCGAAGCGCTCGTCATCCGCGACGGGTCGCCGATCCGCATCACCGCCACGGAACTGGTTCCAGGCGACATGGTCGTGCTCGAGGCCGGCGATCAGATTCCCGCTGATGCCAGGGTGGTGATGGCGGCGGGGATGCAAGCCGCTGAAGCTGCGCTCACCGGTGAGGCGTTCCCTGTTGCGAAGTCCCCACGACCGGCCGACCCGAATTCCTCATTGGGCGACCGGACGTCGATGGTGTTCGCCTCGACGACGATCGCCGCGGGGCGAGGAACCGCTGTAGTGACCGCAACGGGCCACACCACGGAGGCGGGGCGCATTGCCGAGATGGTCGCTCGCGACGTTCCCGAGACCCCGCTGCAGATCGAACTCGACCGGGTGGGGAGACGGATCGCGCTGGTTGCCATCGCGGCCGCGACCTTGATCTTCGGAGCGGGCATGGCCCGGTCGTATCCCGTCGAGACGATGGTGCTGACGGCGGTCGCCCTCGCCGTGGCCGCGATCCCCGAGGGACTCCCGGCGGTCGTGACGGTCAGCCTGACCGGTGGCGTCCATCGCATGGCCGACGAGCGCGCAATCGTGCGCCGGCTACCTGCGGTCGAGGCGCTCGGTGCGGTCGACGTCATCTGCACGGACAAGACGGGGACGTTGACGCTGAACGACCTACGTGTTCAGACGATCTTCACTGCGGCAGGGCGCGAGCCGCCTTCCGCGCTCGGCGATCCGAAGACAGCGGCAGGAGTGCTCGGCAGGATCGCTGCTCTGTGTAACAACGCCGACGATGACGCAACCTTTGGCGATCCCACCGATGTGGCGCTCGCCCGTGCCGCTTCCGAAGCCGGCGTCGACATCGACGCCCTCCACCAGGACATGCCTCGGGTCGACGAGATCGCCTTCGACAGCACACGCAAGCGAATGACCACGCTGCATGAGACCGCGACGGGCGTCGTGATGATGGTCAAAGGGGCCCCTGAGGTCCTCCTGGAACGATCACTCCGGGTCATGGGCGCGTCCGGCGATCCGGGCTTCGCCAAGGAGCAGATGGGGGAAGCGGCCGAGGACCTCGCGGGCGCCGGTTTGCGCACCCTGGCATTCGCCAGGCGTTCGGTCGGTGCCCTGCCGGAGGACCCCGCCCGAGAAGAACGCGATCTGGAATTCGTCGGCATCGTCGGGTTGAGTGACCAAGTGCGGGTCGAGGTCCGCGATGCCGTGGCCGAAGCGGCTCGAGCCGGAGTGATCACAGTGATGGTGACGGGGGACCATCGGATCACCGCCGCGGCAGTCGCCAGGGAGGTCGGCCTCCGCGAGGGCCGGGTGATGCCCGGTCCGCAGCTCGGCATGCTGGACGAAGACGAGCTGGCGGCATCGGTCGCCGACTACTCGGTGTTCGCCAGAGTCGACCCTGCAGACAAGGTCAAGATCGTCGGGGCATGGCGGCGTCACGGAGCCACGGTCGCCATGACGGGAGACGGGGTCAACGATGCTCCAGCACTGCGGGCTGCCGACATCGGGGTGGCGATGGGGAGCGGCACCGACGTCGCCCGTGAGGCATCGACGCTCGTCCTGGCCGACGACAACTACGCAACGATCGTCGCCGCGATCCGCGAGGGCCGGCGCATCTTCGCCAACTTGCGCAACGTCGTGCACTACCTGCTGTCGGCCAACGCCTCCGAGGTGCTCTACATGGTCACAGGCTTCCTTGCCTTCGGGTTCCTCGGAGAGCCGCTCATCGCTGTGCAGTTGTTGTGGATCAACCTGTTGTCGGACGCACTCCCTGCGCTGGCGCTCGGCATGGACGTTCCGACGCGGGATCTCATGGAGGACCCGCCGGGGAGCGGGAGAGACATCTTGTCCCGGAACAACCTGACTGTGCTCCTCGGTCAGGCCGTCGTCCTCGCTGCAGCCGCACTCGCCACGATGGGCGCTGGGCACTTCGTCCTGGAACTCGATTTCGACGCCACGAGGACGATGGTGTTCTCCACGCTGGTCCTGGCGCAGCTGATCCACGCGATCAACGTGCGGTCCGCCGGCGGGAACCTCGCCGCCCCCAGGCCCCTGTTGACCGGGGCGATCCTGTCGTCTGCCGTCCTCCAGGTGGGCGTCGTCATGCTGCCGATCGGCAACACGGTGTTTTCCACGGAGCCGCTCACGCTCGCCGCCTGGTTGTGGGTCGGCGCCCTGTCCGCCCTCTCGTTCCTGGGCGTTCGTCTCCTCAACATCGCCGTCACCCGCGCCGCGGTGGTCGGTGGGTGGCGCGCGATCG
>Ga0255048_10000119_pt1 | contig 52471 bp, 44 predicted proteins | sample JV7_2_2_MG_FD_183619 | JGI IMG/M metagenome (GOLD analysis project Ga0255048, IMG submission 183619) | Seawater microbial communities from Jervis Inlet, British Columbia, Canada - JV7_2_2 | ecosystem: Environmental > Aquatic > Marine > Inlet | place: Canada: British Columbia | collected 2016-10-06 | reverse complement strand
TGCGTAAGATCGGCTCGACCGGCAAGGCGCTGCTGCACACCGAGGTCCGGATCGTCAACGAGGTGGGCGCCGAGTGCGCACCCGACGAGGTCGGTGAGCTGTGGGTCGCCGGGCCGAACATCACGCCGGGTTACTGGAACCGACCCGATGCCACCGAGGACGCCTTCGAGGGCCGTTGGCTCAAGACCGGCGACGCTGCCCGCGTCGACGACGAGGGTTTCTTGTACATCGTCGACCGCTGGAAGGACATGTACATCTCCGGTGGCGAGAACGTCTACCCGGCCGAGGTCGAGAACGTGCTCTACCAGCTGCCCGAGGTCTCCGAAGCGGCGATCATCGGCGTTCCCCACGATCGGTGGGGCGAGGCCGGACTCGCCGTTGTGGTGCTCAAGCCGGGCGCCGAGCTGGACCGAGCGACGGTGCAGGAGTATTGCGCCGAGCGGCTGGCGAAATTCAAGGTTCCCAACGACATCGCGATCATCGAGGAATTGCCAAGGAACGCGACGGGCAAGGTGTTGAAGCGCGAACTGCGCACCCAGTTCGTCGAAGACGACGCCCCCAAGATTTCCTGACGGCCCGGCCACGGGCAACCCTCCACGTCACCCGGAGATTGTGGCCGCGGGTTGGTCTCGCCGGTTGGCCTCACGGGCTGACCTCACGGGCTGATCTGACCGGGCTGACCCCACGCGCTCACCTCGCCGGCTGACCCCACGCGCTCACCCCACGCGCTCACCTCGCCGGCTGACCCCACGGGCCGGCGCGGGCAGCCCTCCACATCAACCGGAGATTGTGGTCTCGCCGGTTGATCTCGCCGGTCGATCTCGCCGGGCCCGGCTCGGGTAACCGAAAGAACTGGCTCCTATGCAGGGCGGTTCGCCCGTCGACGAACACCTGTTCGACGGACTGTTACACCCCCATGCGCATGATGGGGGTATGGAGATCGGTGCGGTTGTCGAGCGGGTGGGGACCAGCGCATCGGTGCGCGCCGACGCTGTTGCTGACCCGGCGTCGATCGAGTCGGCAATGCGGGCCTCGACGCAGATACGGTCGTGGTTGGCGTCGTCGGAGGCATTGTTGGCGGCTCGGTTGGCGAGCCAGGTGTCGTTCCCCGAGAAAGCGATCGCTGACTGCACGCGCTCGTCGCTCAACGATGCCGCAAGAACCAAAGAGCGGTCCGAGACCTTGTCGTCGGTGCCATCGTTCGCGGACGCGCTCGATGCTGCTGATGTGACCGCTGGACATGTTGATGCGATCACTCGTGCGGGAAAGTCGCTCGACGACAAAGAGCAGCGCTCGGAGTTGTTCGATCGGGTCGCCGATCTGGTCGATCTCGCGTCGGTCGCCACGGTCGATGAGTTCCGCAAGCGACTGTCGCTCGAGGTGCGCTCGATCCAAGCCGACGATGGCATGGCCCGGCTCGAGCGTCAACGGCGCGCCACGCGGCTGCGGGTATGGACCGACAACGAGGGTATGTGGCGCTTCGACGGCCGGTTCGACCCGGTCAATGGTGTGGCAGTGAACGCCCGGCTCGACGCTGCGGTCGAGGCACTGTTTGCCGAGTCGGTACCGAGTACCTGCCCGACCGACCCGATCGAGAAACAGCACCATCTGCGGGCGCTGGCGTTCGCCCGGATGGTGTTCGGTGAAGGTCCAGTTGTCGGCCGGCCTGGTCGCCCCGAATACGTGGTGGTGATCGATGCCTCCCAGCCCAACGGTGCGGGCGGCCCGATCGTCGATTGGGGTATCCCGGTTGAGATTCCTGGTCGGGTGCTCGCCGAAATGGTCGACGCCGGTGATGTCCGAGCGGTCGTGGTTCGCAACGGGGTCGTGCTCCACGCCCCCGGCGAACTCGACTTGGGGCGCACCACCCGATTGGCGAACCGGGCTCAGCGGCGTGCGCTGCGCGGTCTCTACGCCGGGTGTGCGATCCCGGGCTGCTCGGTGCGTTACGACCGCTGCAAGCTCCACCACATCATCTGGTGGCGCAACGGCGGCCGAACCGATCTGTTCAACCTGCTCCCATTGTGTGCCCATCACCACAACAACGTCCACAACGACGGTTGGGTAGTCCAGCTGGGCAGTCACCGCGAACTCACCATCAGATTCCCCGACGGCAACATCCACAACACCGGCCCACCCAACCGCCAAGCCGCCTGATGGGCGGACACAAGCCCGCCCACCTTTGCATTTTCGCCCACATCGCCGACGAGTTCCCGTCAAGACGTACGTGCCGCTGCCGCAGGAATCGAAAAGCAAGGCGCCGCGCCCTTCACTCTGCGCCGGCGCCGGAGCGGGGACAGATACTCATTCAAAGACTCAATCGGCCGACCAATACTGCGGCCGGCGGGCACCAGAGCAAGATCGTCACCACGGAAGCGACCACACCACCACGATGGGCCACACCCCCGACGGCGAGTTCCGGTCAAGACGTACGTGCCGCTGCCGCGCGAATCGAAAAGCAAGGCGCCGCGCCGTTCAATCTGCGCCGTCGCCGGAGCGGGGACAGATGCCCACTCAAAGAACCAATCGGCCGAACAGAGTTGCACCGGCGGGCACCAGAGCAAGATCGTCACCACCGCCAACACCGAAGCGACCACTCCACAACAACCGGGCCGCACCCTCGACGGCGAGTTCCGGCCAACACACACAGGCCACACCCCAACGGCGACCGGCCAAGACGCACGAGCCACACCCCAACGGCGACCGGCCAAGACGCACGAGCCGCACCCCAACGGCGATCCGCCAAGACGCACGAGCCGCACCCCAACGGCGATCCGCCAAGACGCACGAGCCGCACCCCAACGGCGAGGCGACCACACCACAACACGGCTTGTGAACGGTTGCAAGCCGCCGGGCGGTCATCACAATCGGAGAACTGACATCAATCGGGCGGCCGCCCAGCGAACCATCCGCCGCGATCGGACGACCGATCGGTCGACCGACCATGATCGAAACAGTGTTGTACTCTCCGAACAGGGGCCACGGAATGGCGGCAACGACGAGGGGCTAGATACGGAGCGGTGGCAATGTTGGAACGCAAACGGGCAATCATCTTCGGGGTTGCAGGGGCGGTAATGCTGATCGTCGGGGCGGTCGGCTTGGTTTCTGTGATTTCGGACGACGACGACGGCGAAATCGCGAACGGACCGACGGCGCCTGGACCCTCGACATCGACATCCCCGTCCCCAATCGTCACCACTACGCAAGTCAGCACCGCGACGACCCAGGCGCCGACCACGAGCGCGGCAGTGCCGAGCACCACCTCGGCGCCGACCGTCGTCGCGACGTCCACGACCGTGCCGGCACCGACGACGATCGCCACGACCACGACCCAGGTGCCGACCACGACCACGACGATCGCGCTCGAGGACCCCGAAGAATTCGTGACCGCCTTGATCGCCGCTCAGGCGTCCGGCGACATCAACTTCCTGTTGGCTCGCCTACACCCCGAAGTCCTCACTCGATACGGCGGGGTCGATCCTTGCCAGACCTATCTCGGTTCGGTCGACTTCCCCGCAATCACGCTTCGAGAGATCGCCGATCCCGCTCCGTGGGATTTTGCCACCGACGATCTCGTCACCACCGTTCCGGAGGCGATCGGTGTCGAGATCCAACGACTCGTCGATGGCGAGACGATCATCCAAGAACTCCACATTGCCTATTCGGGCCCCGAACTTCGCTGGTTCACCGACTGTGGTGATCCCGTGTGAGGAGAAAACCATGAACCGACGAGCCATCCTTGTAGTGATTGCGATGACGGCGTTCGTAGCGATCGGTCCGAGGCCGATCGCCGGGGCGGGAGTCCCCCCTGAGACAGCACCGGTCGACATCGTCGACACTATCTTCGAGGGCCTGAAGGCATCGGAACTCGTCGGGCCCGGGGAACTCAACTTGAGCGACGGGCAGTACACGTACACGCCCGATGACACTTCGGGTTCTCCGATCGAACTTATTCTCGAGACCGACAACGCCTTTCCCGGCACGAACGGCAGTACCGCGAATCCACCACCGGGCGACATCTTCATGTTCGACGACCCCGCCGCCGGTCAGTCGGTCGGGTCGAATCCGAACGGTGCCTGGCTGCATATTGATGATGGTGCCGGAGGCCAGTTCTATCCGGGAGGCAGCCAGCCGGTTCTCGAGGTCGGCGCCAACGATCTGCTCTCCGTGCAGTTCGGACGTCTCCCGCGGACGATCCTCATTCCCGGTATCGGTGAGATCGACACGATCGATGTGCTGTTCGGCAGCGAGGGCCCGGTGCCCACCGATGACGGAGCCGCCTTCGTCGTCGCGCCCGGAACGACTCGCGACAGTTTTGGCAATGACCTGATGTTCTATGACATCGAGCGAGGTGGCCCACCCGGCCCACCCGAGTTTTGCGAAGCGGGTGTCTTCGGAGTTCCGCCGAATCGGCCCGGCGCAACGCTGTTCGACGCCTCGGTCACAGGGGACTTGTTCGACCAGACCTCCAACCAGGCGGTCACGCAGGAGTTGAACGGCGAGGTCTTCTCGTCGAGCCTCGAATACGGGAGCGGCGGATTCCCCGAATCGGGCGTACCGATGATCAACGCTGTCAACGGGAGCCACGTCTTCGGCGTGATGAACGCCGCCGACTTCCTGAGTGACGGCCCGGTAACTCGAATCGGCGTGTTCTGTCAGAACAGCGACGGCGGCGCCGTCGACGTCATCGAACTCTTCCCTGGCCCCGTGAGCCTCCAAGAAGGCCTGCCGACGTATAGCCTCACCGCACCCGCGCCGCCGCCGACAACCAGCACGACATCGACAACCAGCACGACAACATCGACAACATCGACAACAACGACAACGTCGACAACCCTCGCTCCGGCGACCATCGATCCGGGTGGACCGGCTATCGCTGATCCGCCCGAAACACCCCCGATTACCGCCGCTCCCACAACGACAGGCGATGACGGCATCAATACCGCGGCTTTGATTCTGTTCGCCGCAATCGCTCTGTTCGGGCTGGGCGGGATCGCGTACGGCATCTATCTGTGGTCGAAGAAGGGTGGGCCGTGCGATGAGCTGATCGATGCCTGGGCTCTCGCCCAAAAAGACTGTTCGGACAAGGCGACGGCCGCCGCCGACGCACAGAAGAACGTCGACGGACTCCAAGATCAGATCGACACCGCGACCGCCGACTATGAACCGCTCGGGTTCGAAGATTCCGGCTCGAGTGTCACGGTAGATGGCGAAACGATCGACAGCATCGACTCCCAGCTCGAACGATGGCATCGGCGAAATCACCCGGCGATCGACCCCGCCACCGGGCCTGGCACGGCAGCGGATGCGACCGGCACGGCGAGTCGGGCCCGGCAGGACTGGGCGGCGCAGCGCCGACGGCTGCGTGAGGAATACGACTCCAACCAGGCGTCGGCGCAACAGCTCCGAGAGCAGATGGAAGCAGCGGTACGTACACGCGACGCCGCGGACCGGACCGCCAAGGCCGCTTGCGACGCGGCCGAAGCAGCTCGCCGGGCAATGCACGAGTGTTTGCAGACCCACGAAACACCGGTCGTTGTCGATCCAGGGCCCGCAGGCGGTCCGTCGATCGCTACCGACCCGGAGTCCGGAGCACCATGCGATCCCAAGACCGACTCGCGTCCGCCGGAGGATGTTCCTCCGGCCTTCAAGCGGGCCCGCATGCTCGTCGACATCTCCGTGATCGTTGAGCTCGACGTCGGCCATGGCGACCCATACGAGGCCGAGAGGATCGCTCAGGGCTTTGACGATCTCTCCACCGTCGCTGACATGGTGGGCAACATTCTGTCTGGCGCCGGTGCATCGAAATCAGCGTTCAAGGGCAACTTCGGCAGTGCGGGCGCTCAGGTCGCAGGTACCCATGAGGACGTGCCGAACATCCCGACCTCGATCCCCCAGCTCGGCGCTGAGTACGCCGAGTTCACGACCAAGATGATCTCCAAGATCTCGAAAGCCGCCGGCGGATGGGCCCACCACAATTCCAGCTACAAGATCAGGTTGGTGCAATTCACCCGCTCGGTCGAGGCGAAGCGAGTGCGCGTGTGGGAGTGCGTCGGTGGCTCGTGGCAGTGTCATCTCGATGTTCAAGTCGAGTGGGGGCCGTTGCAGCGCACTTCTCGATACGTCGGTGGAATCGTGCTCGGCGATGATGTCGAGCGAACGTCGGCGCGATGGCTCAACGTCTGGCGGGCAAATGTTCAGCGGGGCCTTAAGGCATTCGACAAGTGGACGTCGGAGAACCCACCGGGACCCTGCGGTTAGCCGGCGAGCGGCGACGCTGACCCTGAGCGGTCAGCCGCCACCAGCGGCCTCGAGGGCGGCCTAATCAGTGTCGAGGGCGGCCAACGCCTGGTCGATCCTCGACACACCGTCAGAGCAGCCACCGTGGGGCAGATCCTCAAACACGGAGGGATCGACCCCGCCTTGCGCCGATCCGAGGTCACGAGGACCCAGTTCCTGCGCTCTCATGCTGCCATCGCCCGGGACGTCGCCGACGCCGACCCCAGCGACCTCGCTGACCTGCGATCGCCATAGCCAGATCCCGGCCCGGTGGAGAACCTGCCCCCGCCCAGGGTGCTGTGCACCAAGTGGCACGGCGCCGTGATCAACGAGTACCGAAACCCCGCCCGACCAACACGGCCCAAGATCGGGCGTTCACAACCTTCACCGACGGCGACAACACGCGCCAGCGGCATGGCAGGACCTAGTCGCGTAACCGCAAGCGCTTGCCCTGTTTCGCTGGCCAGCTTCGCCGCACCCGACGCCAACACCACAAACGTTCACGGTCACGGTGCTAGCGACGGAGGCTTCCATCAGGGTGCGGGCCCGCCGAGTAGCACCAATGCTCGGACAACTACTGTCGAGATCCAGGGACTCAGACGCCAAATCGGGTCGCCGCGACCGCTCTCCAGCGGTACGCTTCAGCCGCCATAACCGTTCGACCGGGGTTCGGGAGTTTCTCCCAGGTTTTCGACCGGTCCCGCCAGATAAGGCTGGTAGAAAACGCCGTTTGACCTGGTCAGACGATCGGGTTCGGGACCCGTGGGAACGAAATTGCCCAGATCGGGAACGTGACGGAATGTCCTGCCGTGTCCGCAGTTGTCCAGTCCCTGGGCTAATCGCCGATGAGGTCTGTTGCGATGGCTTCGAGTGCGAGGAGTCATTCATCCTGTTCGAGGCCGGCGCGGAAGCGGAGGTGTCCGGCGCGAGCGAGGCTGGTGGCGCTGAGATCCGAGGCTTCGCACGGGCCCTCGTTGCTCCGGAGTATGGTCGGTGAATGGCCGTGGGGAGGCTCGAATGACACAACGGCAGATCGGGTTCTTGTCGATCGGGCTCGGGTCGGTCGTCGCCCTGATCGGCATCGTGTTGTTGATCCGGTCGGGGTCGGGGTCCGACCCTGGGGACCAGGCGGCCGCTGATAACCCGGCCACCACGCTCGCCCTCACCACCACCGCAGCATCCGCGACATCATCGACGATCGCGGCCACGACCACCGGCACGACGGGGCCCCCGACGACCACCAGCGCCTCGACCACCACCACAAGCACCTCGACGACGACCACCACTAGCACGACGACCACAACCAGTACGACCACGACGACGACGACCACGACGACGATCGTGATCGACCCGAGCGCTGCGGTCGAGGCATTCGTGACCGAGTTCGCGGCGGCGACGGCATCCGATGACATCGTGTTCTTGCTGGCTCGACTGCACCCGCTCGCCGTGCAGTCGTCGGACCAGGCGACTTGCGACGCCTTCGTCGAGCGCGAGATCGCGGTGCTCGATCAGTACCGCACAACGGGATCCGTCGAGACCACCACACTGAACGTCACGGTCGCCGGCGAGTCGGTCACGGTCGATCCGGCATACGTGGTGCCGGTCGCCTTCTCGATCAGCGGGCAGTCGTTCACATCCGACGCACACTTCGCCCCGGTCGACGGTGCACTCCACTATTTCGCGGGCTGTCGCTGATGCGTGTCCGCCACCTCGCCCTCAAAATGCTGCTTGCCGCGGCGGCGATCGGAGCTGCGGTGCTTCCGGCAGCGGCGTCGGCCCAAGACCCCTCCGAGATCCCTACCGACGATGTCATGTTCGACGTGTTCGCGCACCAGACACTCGGTCTCGACACCGAACTCCTCGACCAGCTGGACGACCCGCGCTTGGTCGACCTGTTCGGCCTATCTCCTGCAGACCCTCTGCCGCGTAGCTCGTTCTTCGCGGGAACGCTCGACGAACTCGGCATCGTCAGCGAACTCGGAGATGTCCCAGTCGTGTCGGGGTTCGGGTTGCATCGCCTCAACCTTGCCGGCCCGGTCCCCGACCCGCAGGTCGACGTGTGGGATCAGATCGCACCGAGGGTCGACATCGCATTCCCCCCGCCGCGACGACGCGGTGTGGACGCCGACAGCCTGCTGGCTCTCGCCGTTCGGATTGAGGCCGACATCACCGACCCAGCCTTCTGCGCGGGTCGCAAGATTGGCCTCCTGGCGGTGGTCGACAACCCCTCGTGGGGCGACGCGTACACCGCCAATCCCAATTTCACGGGCGAGTATTACGCCGGTGGCAACTTCTTCCCGGTCTTCAGTCAGATCGACTGCGAGCCGATTGTGGCTGCCGACACGTACCTGGACGATGAGGTGATTCGTGACCTCGCCAACCCCGGAGCCGCGTTCCTGACCGCGGGCGACGGGGTGACCAATGCGGTCATGTTCTTCTCGGAAGAAACCATCGACCCCAGTGGCTCGCTGCGATTTGTCTTGTTCGAGCATACGGACGGCGAATCGTTCACGCTTGAGAACACACGCCACCAGTTGTGGCCTGACTTCTCCTCTCCGGCAGCTCCGATCGCGGATGCGGTTCAGGTCTTCTCGGGCGACTTCACGCTGGGTCCGCCCGGACCCGGTTCTCTGCTGAATGGCGACCCGGTCGTGATTGATGTGCCGATCGGTGACCGCACGCTCACCTTCAACGGTCCGACCGCTGTCGAGCCCGATGGGGGCCTGTTCTTCGACTTGTGTGTCACCGACGGGTCTGGCGCACCCGTGACCGGTGTCGAGTGGCTCGCCACGCTCGGCGAGCCACCATCCGGCCCGGACGCGGTTCACTCCGCCGATCTGCTCGATGACTCCGGTTGCGTCCGCTTCGGCTTTCCTGCCCCGCCGAGCGAAGGCGTGTCCAGCCTCTACACCTCTGACGGATCGACAACTTGGTTCGTCACACCGATCGACATCGGCCCGATCGAGGTCGGCCCGATCGAGGTCGACACGGTCGCCTCGACCACGACGCAACCGGCCGTCAGCACCACCACGCTCGCGCTCACCGCGCCGGAACAACCGGCCACCGTCAGCACCACTTCGCCAGCACTCACCCCGCCCGAACAGCCCGTGAGTGCCAGCACCACCACGGAGGCGATCGCCCAGGCCCCGCAGCCGGGGTTGACCGCGACTACCAACGACGACGATGACGGGTTCCCGATCGTTCCGTTCGCGTTGACCGTGGGAGGGCTCGGAACGATCGGCATCGGAATCCGGCTCGTGCGCAAGAACCCGCGCCAGCCCGCCGGCTCGACCACCACGGAAACCGGCACCCGTCCACCGGGCACCAGTGATCATGACCATTCGACACATCAGGTCGACGACACACCGGCGCTACGTCCACCGAAGGGGAGCGGCGGCGGGTCAAAACCGCCGCCACGGATCGGGCTCGGAACCAGAATCGCCAACGGTCAAGGCGACCGCTGACGACCACTGGCAAGCCGGAACACGCCGTCCCGACCCGGCTCGGGTGGTGCCAACTTCCGTCCGGGCACGAGATCGGTGTAGAAGCCGCCCTCCACAGCCTGGTCGTAGGAATCGAGCAGCTCGTCGCGCCGGCACTGCGCAAGGATCGGCGCCACATCGCCGTCGCGTATGTGGGCGATCGCTCCGGGGAGTTCGCGACGCGGTACCGCCCACACCCCGGTCTCGGCCCCCGACACGCGGAACGCGACATAGTCCCACGTGACGGCTACAGCAAAGATCTCGAGAACACCGTCGGTGTGGAGCTCGACGGCTGACCCCAATGGATGCTGCATGGCGACCGGGGGTTCGGTCACCATCGGCGCCCGCCAGGGCCGCCGCTCGAGCGGCAGCGCCACGTCACCGGCCACCATCGCGTCGGCGGCCGCCAGATCATGCTCGCTCGAGACCGCGACAAGTGCCTCGCGGGCGACCGACCAGGCGACCTCCAACTGCCGCTGACCCCTGATCGACCCGTAGTACTCGCGCCGGAGGAGGCAATCGCGCCCCCGCTCGATGAGATCGAACCCGAACGCCCTGCGATCTACATACCAGCCGTATCGCTCTGCAGCGGGCTTGACGTCAACCTTGACCGCCGGTGGGAGCGCCCGCTTCGACCGCTGACCGCGGGCCACGTCGAGACAGACCAGCGCGCCCCCTGCCGCCATCGCCGCGGCAGCACGCAACGCAGCACCGCTGGCGTAGTCGCCTCCGAACTCGATCCGGCGCCATCGCGGACGCATTAGCAGCCCCTCGCCGTTGCGCTGTTCCATAAGCATCATCAGCGCTGGCGCGAACGTCCGGGAGAACAGCCCACACACCCGTGCCACGTGGTCGGTGTCGGCGGTGACCGACAGGTGTGTCGACCAGCCCGCCAGCGACGCATCCGGCAGTGCCCTGACCAGGCTGGTTGCGGCCGATGTCGCCCACTGGGTCAACGCTGCTGTCCATCCCGGCTCGAGCGCAACCGGGGGGGTAGCCGCTTCTGCTTCGGCGTCGTCGCACGTCACGACCGCGCCACTTTCGAGCCGATGGGCGAACCGGTCGCCGGGGTCGATCGCTCGGCCCGGTAGATCGAGCCCGTAAATCAGCGTCCGGAAGTCGACGCGGCCACCGTCACGAACGACCGCAAACTCGTGTTCGAGACCGACCTCGACCGGATCCACGCCTCAAGGCTGGGTGACGACGTTGCCGTCGGCGTCGAGGAACATGCCCTCGGAGTTGAAGTCGATGCTCTGTTCCCCGGCGGGAATCGACCCGAAGGCACCCAGATCCGCGGTCTCGGGGATCCGGATCGTCAGCCGACCGCTTCCGTCACGGCGTGTCTCGCGGACGACTCGGGCACCCAAGAACGCGCTTGTCCCGGCCTGGACCACGGTTCCGTCGCCGCGTTCGGATTGCGCTTGCCACTCGACGAACTGATCGATTTCCGGCATTCCGCCCCCCGAGGTCGGTATCACGCCGACCGGCGCGCCTGTGTGCGTGACGGTGCCGTCGAGGTTCTTGGTGACCGTGCTGGTCGTGCCATCCGGGTTGGTGATCGTGATCGATGGAGGATCGGGTGGAAGCTCGTCGCCGGTGAGTTCGGTCCCGCACGACGTGCACGCTTCGCCGTCGTCGACTCCGGTCGACTCGCCACAGACGTGGCAGCTCCAGTACGGCTCGGGCCCGGTGTCGATGGCCTCCTCAGGACGCAGTTCACAGACCCCGCACGGGACGCCGGTGACCGGATCCGCGTCCCCCTCCATCCCGCAATGTGGACAGGGCGCGACGCTGCTGGTCGTACCCCCTGTTCCGGTGACCGACGACAGACCCCCGCCTGCCGCGGTATTGCCTCGCTCCATGGCTCTCTCCTCACATACCCACTACCAAGTCTACGCACATCCCCGGATGCGCACGGCCTGGTGCCAGCGTTGTCGCGTTGATCGATCGACGGGCGCGGATCACCGGCTTGGTGTCGATGTTCGGTCAGATCGCTTCGGCGAACTCATCGAATGCGGCCGCCAGACGTAGCTGTTCGTGGCGGGCATCCGCGCCGAGCTCGTACTGGCCGCGCGAAGGTTCTGAATCAACGCATGACCACGGATCACGATCCACGTGGTCACCAAGCAGGACCGGTGGATTAGCGTCGTCCCATGGCCCGTTCCTTGCTGGGCAGGTTGTTGTGGCTGGTTCATCGTGAGACCGAGCTCTCTCGACGTACGGGTATTCCCGCGATCGAGATCGACGAGCATCTTGGAGGGTTGTCTAGGCGACGGTTTCTCGCCGGATCGGTCGGCCTCGGAGCGGCGACATTGCTTCCGGTCGTCGGGTGCTCGTCGTCATCGACGTCCTCGAGCGACCCAGACGAGGCGTCGTCGCTTCGCGTGGTGGTCGTCGGCGCGGGGCTCGCCGGGCTCGTCTGTGCATACCGATTGGCCAAGGCCGGTGCCGACGTCACGGTCCACGAAGCCGCTGACCGGTTGGGTGGCCGCACTCGGACGGTGCGGGGTTTCTTCGCCGACGATCGCACTGCTGAGTCCGGCGGTGAGTTCGTCAATACCGATCACGACGCACTGCGGGCTCTGATACGTGAGCTCGGACTCGGCCTGGAGGATCTCTGGGACGGATATCCCGATGGGACCGACCCAGTCTCGTCGTTCGACGGTATGCCGTACCGGCGCATCGATGTCCTCGAGGATTGGTCCGAGGTTGCACCCGCCGTACAGCGCGACTTTGCGGCCGCGGGAACCAACATCGTCTGGAACCAGCACAATGAGGAGGCAGTCGAACTCGACCGCCTGTCGCTCGCAGAATGGATCGAGAACAACGTTCCAGGTGGCCGATCGTCCCGGCTCGGGCAGCTGATCGAGATCACCCACCTTTCCGAGTGGGGTGGAGCCGCCGAGGATCAGAGCGCGCTGAACTTCCTGACAACCGTCGGGCCGGGGGCGGCAGGGAGCATGGATCTCCTCGGCGGCTCGGACGAGCGCTGGCACGTTGAAGGAGGCAACGACGAAGTCGCGAGACGACTCGCCGAAGAGATCGGCCCCCAGGGGATCACGCTGGAGTCAACTCTCGTCGCGGTCCGACCATCGGGGTCAGGCGTTCGTTGCTCGTTCTACCAGTCCGGATCGGTGACCGACGTTGAGGCAGATCGACTGGTGTTGGCATTGCCGTTCACCGCACTCCGCGGCGTCGACCTCGATGGCTCCGGATTGAGCGACCGCAAGCGTCGGGTCATCGCCGAGCAGCCGATGGGCTCCAACTCCAAGCTGCACCTCGAGTTCCGTGAGCGAACTTGGCGCTCAGACGGGGCAAATGGCGACTCGGTGAGCGACACAGATCTGATGGTCACGTGGGAGGGGGTCATCACCGAGCCCGGTCCCACCGGAGTGTTGGTTGCGTACACGGGCGGCGCGCTGGGTGCGAGTTACGACTTCGCACCTGCCCACGGAGAGGCTCCGTCGCCAGTCGTCGCCGCGACGGCTCCGGATCTCGCCGCCGTGTTCGGCCCAGCGATCGTTGGCGCAGCGACCGGTCGCGGCTGGCTGGACTCGTGGGTCGACGACCCATATACCCATGGTTCCTACTCGCACTGGGCACCCGGCCAGTACACAGAACTACGGGGGGCGGGGGGAACAGCCGAGCGGCCGATCCACTTCTGCGGCGAGCACACATCGCTCGAACACCAAGGGTTCATGAACGGTGCAGTGGAAACAGGCGAGCGCGCTGCAGTCGAGGTTCTGACTGCCTCTTAGCGCGCGGACGGGCGCAAGTCCTTCGCCATCTGGCGAGCCTCGGCGACGGCCGGCGCTCCGGCGAACGCGGCGGCGATCTGCCAGGCAGCGGCGCGGCACGCAGACTCGATGGCCGGTACTCGTGCCGTTCGGCCTGATTCTCGGCTCCGTGTCGGCGCATCATGTTCCGGCCCATCAGCAGATTCATCAGCCCGCCGGGTTGATCGGGCGAGAACACGGCGGCGTTCTTCTCGCAGGCGGCGATGTCGTCGCGTCGCGTGATGAGCGTGGCGAGATCGGGCACGGATCGCGGCCACAACCGGTCGGGTTCGATCTCGAAGACGGGAGCGGTCGACATGTCAGCAATTCTGCACGCCCACGCGGCCCACCGGCGCTATGCGCCCGACATCTCCGCCATCGCCTCGGTGAGACCCTGTCGCAGGATCGAGTTGATCGCATCGAACTCGTTCTGACCGGCGATCAGCGGCGGTGACAGCTGGATTACCGGCTCGCCACGATCGTCGGCTCGGCAGATGAGCCCGAGATCGAGCAGACGGTTCGAGAGGAATCCGCGCAGCAGGTGGTCAGACTCGTCGGCGGAGAACGTCTCCTTAGTGTCGCGGTCCTTGACCAGCTCGATGCCGTAGAAGTAGCCCGCCCCGCGGATGTCGCCGACGATCGGAAGATCGGCGAGGTCGTCGAGCGCCTCGCGGAACCGCGACTCGTTGGCGAGGACGTGCGCCAGGAGATCCTCCCGCTCGAAGACCTCGATGTTGGCGAGTGCCACCGCACACGAGACCGGGTGACCTGCGAAGGTCAGCCCGTGAAGGAACGTGTCGCCTGTACCGACAAACGGCTCGGCGATGCGGTCGCTGACGAGCATCGCGCCGAGCGGTGCGTAGCCGGATGTGAGCCCCTTGGCACAGGTGATGATGTCGGGCTGATAGCCGAATCGGGTCGACCCGAACCAGTGGCCGAGCCGACCGAACGCACAGATCACCTCGTCGGAGACGAGGAGCACTCCGTAGCGATCGCAGATCTCGCGGACCTTCGGGAAGTATCCGTCGGGCGGCACGAAGCAGCCGCCGGCGTTCTGGACCGGTTCGAGGAAGACGGCGGCCACCGACTCGGGCCCCTCGCGCAGGATCATCTCCTCGATGTCGTTCGCGCACGCAAGGGTGCAGCCGCCCGCATCGGCGCACATCGTGCAGCGGTAGGCGTTGGTGTTGGCGACCTTGCGAGCGCCGGGAACCAGTGGTTCGAACGGGATCCGAAGCTCGGCGAGACCGGTGATCGAGAGCGCTCCCATCGTCGTGCCGTGGTACGAGAGGTGACGGCTGATCACCTTGTGGCGCTCGGGTTGTCCGATCACTCGGAAGTACTGGCGGGCGAGCTTCCACGCGGATTCGACAGCTTCTGACCCTCCTGTGGTGAAGAACGCCCGGTTGATGTCACCGGGAGCGAGTTCCGCCAGCCGGGCCGCGAGCCGCACGGCGGAGGGGTGCGCGTACGTCCAGATCGGGAAGTAGCCGAGCGTCTCGGCTTGCTTTCCGGCGGCCTGGGCCAGTTCGGTGCGACCGTGGCCAACCTGGCTGACGAACAGTCCGGCGAGTCCGTCGAGATAACGGTTGCCGTCGATGTCCCATACGTAGCAACCCTCACCGCGGTCGATGACGCGCATGTTTTCGGTGCCGGATTGCAACGTCGTGAAGTGTCCCCAGAGGTGCCGCTCGGCCAGAGCGGACAGATTCTCAGCGATCATGTTTGGATCCTGTTCTGCTCGTCGAATTCGACTTCGAATCCGGTTCGGCTCACATTCGCACTCGGATGTTCTTCGGGTCGTACATCGATCGCAACGATGCCACGGCTGGGTGACATTCACCGGCGACGCGGATCGCGAAGCTTCCGCCGCTCACGAGATCTGCCGTCACACCATCGGGGATCTCGACGTAGCCGAAACCCATCGCCGCGCCCAGCGTATGGCCGTACGCGCCTGATCTCAGATAGCCGACCGGTTCACCATCGAGGAGGATCGGCTCCTCGCCGTGGAGCAGTGGCATCGGGTCCTCGAGCATGAACTGCACCAGCCGAGAGGTGTACGGCCGCGCCTCGCGCTGGGCGAACAGTGCCTCCCTGCCAACGAAGCCATCCGGCTTGTCGAAGTCGAGAGCGAACCCGAGACCTGCCTCGAGCGGCGAGTCGGAGTTCTCGATGTCGAGGCCGTAGTCGAGGCGGCCCGCCTCGGTGCGCGTGCTCTCCAACGTCTCCATCCCGGCGTGAACGAGGCCGAACTCGGTCCCGACATCGACGATCCTGTCGTACACACCGAGCGCAAACTCGGTCGGGATGTAGAGCTCCCAGCCGAGTTCGCCGACGAAGCTCATCCGGACGGCCAGACCGACACCGAAGTGCAGATCGATCTCCTGCGCTGTGAAGTACGGGAACGCCTCGTTGGCGAGATCGGATGTGGTCACCGCGCTCAACAGGTCTCTGGATCGCGGACCCTGCACGCTGAGCATTGTGATGCCAGAGGTGACGTCGGTGACGTAGGTCCGAGTGCGCGCAGAGCCGATCCGCAGCATCCGCTCGACGCGTCGGTGGAATCCCTCGGCGGCGACGACCTGGAAGCGGTCGTCAGCGAGACGGGTCACTGTCAAGTCGGCCTCGATGCCGCCGAGTTCGTTCATCCACTGCGTATAGACGCACTGCCCGACGGGTACCGCGACGTTGTTCCCAGACAACCGGTTGAGTACCGACTCGGCGTCAGGCCCTTGAACCAGAAGCTTCGACATCGACGACATGTCGAACAGCCCGACGGCTTCACGGACGCCATGATGCTCGGCCGCGTGATGCTCGAACCAGTGCGGACGATCGTAGGTGTACTCAAACACGTCCGAGGCGGCGAGCGGCGCGAAGTAGGTCGTGACCTCCCACCCTGACGATTCGCCGAATCGGCCACCCGCCTGGGCGAGACGATCGTGGAGCACCGAGCGGCGCACATTGCGAGCGGTGCTCGGATGCGAATGCGGCCAGGACCCAAAGGAGAACAACCGCCCGAGCAGCTCGACGCTGCGCTCGGCGAGGTAGGGCCGACTCGTCTGAAAGCGCGACAGCCTGGCGATGTCGATGTCGGTGACGTCGATCGGCGGGAGTCCGTCGACGATCCAGCTGGCGATGATCGACCCAGCGCCTCCACCCGTCAGAATCCCCAGCGAGTTGAAACCGGCAGCGACGAAGAACCTGTCGAGTTCCGGCGCTTCGCCCATGAGGAAGCCATTGTCGGGGGTGAAACTCTCCGGGCCGGTGAACAACTTGCGGATACCGACCGTGTCGAGGCCCGGTAGGCGCTCGATCGCATGCTCGATGAACGGCGCCAGACGGTCCCAGTCCGAAGGGATCTCACCGAAACTGAAGGCGTCTGGAATCTGGTCGAGCGACCAGGGTGCGGCGATCGGCTCGAAGAGTCCCACCATCAGCCCGCCCGTCTCCTCGCGGTAGTACGCGTGACGGTCGGGCACCTCGAGTATCGGCAAATCGGGCGACACGCCGTCGATCGGTTCGCTGATCAGATAGCAGTGTTCGACCGCTTGCAGCGGGACCGCCACACCTGCCAGCGCGCCGACTTCCCGCGCCCACATCCCGGCGCAGTTGACGACGTACTCCGCTTCGACAGGGCCGCGGTCGGTGATCACCCCGGTGACGGCGCCATCGTGCTGTGTGATCGCGGTGACCCGCGCACCCTGGACGATTTTCACGCCCACCGACCTCGCCCCGGCCGCAAGCGACATCGTCACGTTGTAGGGGTCGGCCCGACCCTCGTCGGCCGCGTAGAAGCCGGCCAACACGTCGTCGACATTGGCGTGTGGCCACAGTGCAGCAACCTCCGCCCCCGAGATCTCTTCGCGGGCGATGCCCATCAGTCGTAGGAAGTCGGCCTCGCGTCGCAATTTGGCGAGTCGCTCGGGCGACGTCGCGGTCTGGACATAGCCGATTGGGCGGAAGCCGGTCGAGAGGCCAGTCTCGTCCTCGAGGACTGCGTAGAGGTCGCGCGAGTACTTCGACATCCAGGCCAGCGTCTGGCTGGTCATACCGCCCGACACGATGAGACCGGCGGCGTGCCAGGTCGTTCCGGACGTGAGTTGGTCCCGCTCGAGGAGCACCACATCGGTCCATCCGAGCTTGGCGAGGTGATAGGCGACGCTCGTTCCGATCACGCCGCCGCCGATGATGACGACCCTCGCTCGGTCGGGAAGCTCGCCACGCCGATCGGTCACGAGTAATCCCGATCTCGTGACCCCGTGCAAATCATTCTCTGCAAGTCATTCTCTTCTTCCCACGAGCTACACCCCTCCAGCACACATCATGACGCGTGCGTTTCAGTCGAGCAAGCCTCAAATCATGCTGATTCCACCCTTTTCGACGAATCAGCAACCGAATGGGTTGCCTCGACCCCTTCCGATGGTGTTGAATCAGTTGTCAAGAGTCTTGGGGGGACTGCAACATGAATCACAGACGGCCTGCGGCGTCGCGCCGGGGTCACAACTGATGGCGGCGACACCGCGCGCCGAGTTCGACGGCGTGGACAAAGCGATCATCCGCGAGCTCCAGGTCGACGGGCGAATGCCCTATGCGAAACTGGCCCCACTAGTGGGGCTCAGTGAAGCAGCGACGCGACAACGGGTGCACCGGCTGGTCGATCGCGGCGTGATGGAGATCGTGGCGGTGACCGACCCGGCGATGTTGGGCCTGAAACACCAATCGATGCTGGGTATCAACGTCAATGCACATGTGCAGAACATCGCCGACCAACTCGCCAAGATCGATGCAATCGACTACCTCGTGATCACCGCAGGCCGCTACGACATCCTGGCCGAGGTGTTCTGTTCGGACACCGAGGAATTCCTCAGCATCGTCAATGACCAGATCAGGCCGATCGTGGGGATCACGAACCTCGAGATCTTGACCTACCTCGACCTCGCCAAGCAGTCGTACAACTGGGGGACCGGGTGAGCGACGAACCCGCTGTCGGTATCGCCAGGATCACCAAGCGCTTCGGCGATGTTGTTGCCGTCGACTCGCTGAATCTCGACATCGCAGACGGCGAGTTTTTTGCCCTGCTCGGGCCGTCGGGTTGCGGCAAGACGACGACGTTGCGCATGATCGCAGGCCTCGAGTTCCCGACCGAGGGCAGCCTCAAGATCTACGGCGACGAGGTCGGCACACTTCCTCCCAACAAGCGGCCAGTCAACACCGTGTTCCAGAACTACTCGCTCTTTCCCCACATGAGCGTCGAACAAAACATCGCGTTCGGGCTCAAGATGCAACGAGTGCCGAAGCGTGAGATCAGCCGACGAGTCGCTGAGGCGATCCAGCTCGTCCAATTGGTCGGGCTTGAGTCACGACGCTCGACGCAGCTCTCCGGCGGCCAACAGCAGCGCGTCGCGCTGGCCCGTGCTCTCGTCAACAGCCCGAAGGTTCTCCTGCTCGACGAACCCTTGGGCGCACTCGACCTCAAACTGCGCCAACAGATGCAGCGCGAACTCAAGCAGCTCCAGCGCGAGATCGGCATCACGTTCGTGTTCGTCACCCACGACCAGGAAGAAGCGCTCACGATCAGCGATCGATTGGGAGTGATGAACGAGGGCGAACTGCTCCAGGTCGGGACACCGGAGGAAATCTACGAACATCCGATCAACCGGTTCGTGGCCAATTTCATCGGCCAGACGAACCTGCTCGACGGCACCGTCGAGTCGGCCGACACGGTCTGCCTCACCAATGGCACTCGTATACCAGGGAAGTCCAATTTTGCACCGGGCACCAGCGTGGCGGTCAGTCTGCGGCCCGAGTGGGCGACACTCGATCGACGTGGCGCAGGTCCGGACGGGTGGCCATCGATCGACGGGCGGCTCGAACAGATGACCTACCTCGGGAACGCTCTCGTCCATACCGTGTCGATCGACTGGATGAAGTTGGAGGTCAGAACTGAGAATCATCCCGGCAAGTCGTTACCGGCGGTCGGCGAGGATGTGACGGTGTCGTGGGAACCCGGCTCGGTCTCGGTGGTGGAAGACTGACATGACGCTGGTCGACCATGACTCGGATCGGGACGAGAAACCGGTGGTCGAAGAGGCCACGCCCAAGTTCGAGAGCGCCGCCGCCCGTGCTGACGCGCGCCGGGGCCTTCTCATGGCGCTCCCCGCGTACGCCTACCTGGTCCTGTTCTTCGCAATCCCGCTCGTGATCGTCTTCGTGTACTCGTTCGCGACTCGAAATTCGTTCGGCGGAACCGATCTGTCTGGCTGGAACTTGCAGGCCTACGAAAAGCTCGGCGAGCCCATCGTGCGCAAGATCCTCTTCCGATCGCTCTGGATGGCGAGTCTCACCACGATCATCTGTCTGGCCGTCGGCTATCCATTCGCCTACTTCCTCGCGACACGAAGGCCTGTCGTACGCAACCTGATGCTCGTCTTCGTGATGATCCCGTTCTGGTCGAACTTCCTTGTTCGAAACTACGCATGGCGCGTTCTGCTGGGCAGGGGCGGGCTCGTTTCGGACGGATTCGATGCCGTCGGCCTCGGGGCAAGGGAGTATCTCTTTACCCCGGCGGCAGTGATGCTCGGCCTGGTGTACGGCTTCCTGCCGTTCATGATCCTGCCGCTCTATGCGTCGATCGAGCGCATCGACGACAGCCTCTTCGAGGCGAGTCGAGATCTCTACGCTTCGAGCTGGCAGACGTTCACCCGTGTGCTGCTGCCGTTGTCGAAGCCCGGTGTGATCGCCGGTTCGATTCTGGTGTTCGTTCCCAGCCTGGGCGCCTACGTGACGCCCGAGATCCTGGGTGGAGCGAAGACGACCCTGCTCGGTTCATACATCGTCACCCAGTTCCTGACCGCGCGGAACTGGCCGGTGGGCGCCGCGCTGTCGTTCGTATTGATGGCCGTGATGCTGTCGGCGACGCTGGTGTACTTCCGATCCGGGGGCAAGAACCTGTGATGGTCGTCGATTGGCTCCTCGTGGGGATCGTCGTCGTGGCTCTTCTGACCCCGCTGGTCATGTTCGGGATCGCGGCCGTCCTCTTCCGCCCGATTGCTGCTCTGCTTTCAGGACTCGTCTATGTCTTCCTCTACGCGCCGATCATTCTGCTGGTCATCTTCTCCTTCAGCGCCAGTCGTAACGTCGGGATATGGGGTGGCTTCACGTTCGATTGGTACGTCGAGTTCGCCGATCACGAGCAGCTCCAATCTGCGCTCTGGGTATCGGTCAAGGTGGCGCTCTGGTCGACGCTGATATCGGTTGTACTCGGCACGTTGGCTGCGCTGGCCCTCGAACGGTTCACGTTCCGCGGCCAGAAAGTCTTCGACGGGTTGCTCTATCTGCCGATCATCATTCCCGACGTCACGATGGCGGTGATGATGCTGTTGTTCTTCAGCCAGGGCCTCGATCTGGTGAATTCGCTGTTCGGAATTCAAGCGACCAAGGGCATCGAAACAATCACAATCAGCCACATCGCGTTCAACATCAGCTTCGTCTCGGTGGTGGTGCGGGCCCGACTCACCGGCATGAGCGAGACACTCGAGGAAGCGGCGATGGATCTCTATGCCACGCGCCTTCGGACCTTTCGCTTCGTCACGCTGCCGCAGATCGCCCCCGGGATCGCCGGCGGAGCGTTGCTCGCTCTGACCCTTTCGCTCGACGATGTCGTGGTCACCCAGTTCGCTGCCGGGCCGGGAGCGACAACGCTCCCGGTGTTCGTCTTCGGCCTCGTGCGGCGCGGCGTCACGCCGCTGATCAATGCCACCTCGGTCGTCATGCTCGGAGCATCGATCTTGCTCGTCCTGCTTTCGATGCTTGCCCAACGAGGCCGTTCCGGAGGGCGGACACAAGCGACGCCCATCCCCGGAGCCGAAGCCCCCATCACCAATTCTCTATCAACACGATGACAGGAGACACCATGCACAACAAGAAACTATTGCAGCTGCTCGCAGTCGCAACGACGATGAGCCTCGCCGCTGCCGCGTGCGGCGGCGACGACAGCGGCGGCGGTGGAAGCGCCAGCGAAGCCGCCGACTGCGAAGTCGGCGAGACCGACGGCGATCTCGCGTTCTTCAACTGGGCCGAATACGTCGCCCCCGGATCGCTCGAGGCCTTCGCCGAGGAGTTCGATGTCGAGGTGACGTTGGACACCTACGACTCGAACGAGGCGATGCAGCCCATCATCACCGCCGGAAACTCGGGTTACGATCTGATCGTTCCGTCGAGCTACATGACGTCGATCCTCATATCCGCCGATGCGCTGCAGCCGCTGAATCCGGATGCGGTTCCGAACATGGCCAACCTGCTCCCACAGTTCGAAGAATCTCCGTATGACCCGAACAACGAGTACTCCGCTCCGTACCAGTGGGGAACCACCGGTCTAGCGGTCAACACCGCGGTCGTCGGAAACGACTTCGATCGATCGTGGGGCCTGGTCTTCGACCCGGAGATCGCCGGGGAGTTCAGCGGGCGGATCAGCCTGCTCAACGATCCGCGCGAGACCATGGGGGCCGCCCTCAAGTACCTGGGTTACTCACTCAACAGCACCAGCCAAGCCGAGCTCGACGAAGCGACAGCCCTGGTTGCAGCCGCGACCGAAAACCTGCTCGTGTTCGACACCGACCAAGCCGATGAGTTGATGGCTACAGAAGAGACTCTGATCGGACATGGCTACTCGGGCGACATGTTCAATGGATTCCTCGAGACCGACAATCCGGACGGTTTCGTGTACTTCGTACCGAAGGAAGGCGGCGGTGCATGGGTCGACACGATCGCAATCCCGTTCGACGCTCCGCACCCGTGCACGGCCACGACATACATCAACTGGCTACTCACCGCTGAACGGGGCGCCGAGCTGACGAACTTCGCCTACTACTCGACGCCCAACGAGGCCGCCATCCCCTTGTTGTCCGACGAGCTTCTTGCTTTCGAGTCCGACCCGAACCAGCTAGCCGGTGGCCCGGAGTCGCTCGAGCAGTTCCTCGACACGGGCGACTTCGAGACCAACTTCTCCGACGCCTTCATCGAGGCGAAGGGCTGACCCCACCCGTGTCTCCTGCGATCACCCGTTCGTCCGTCGAACCGATCGACGGACGAACGGGGACCGTGCATGCGGGGCACTACGGATCGTTCAGTGGGGCGCGGATGTCGGCGCTGATCGACGAACAGCTCGACGACCTCGCATGTCGTTGTCAAGCCACACCCGAAGGATGTTCCAATGGTTCGTGATCCAAGATTCGACCCCCTGTTCGAACCCGTTCGGATCGGTCCTGTGACCGCGCCGAACCGCTTCTATCAAGTCCCGCACTGCACGGGGATCGGCTACAAGCGGCCACAGAGCCTGGCGGCACTGCGCGAGGTCAAGGCCGAGGGCGGCTGGGGCACGGTGTGCACCGAGTACTGCTCGATTCATCCGTCGTCGGACGACGATCCGTTTCCGTCCGCGTCGCTCTGGGACGATGAAGACATCCGGTCGCTCGCGCTCACAGCCGACAAGGTGCATGCGCACGGCGCGCTCGCCGGGGTCGAACTGTGGCACGGCGGCGCGGCCAGTGCGAACCACTACTCGCGCGAGCCACCGATCGCGCCGTACAGCCGGCCGGCCGGCGTCTACGACCCGGTCCAGACGCGGGCGATGGACAAGTCCGACATCCTCGAGCTGAAGCGCTGGCACCTCGCGGCCGCCCGCAGAGCACAACGGGCCGGCTTCGACATCGTTTACGTGTACGCCTGTCACTGGTATCTGTTGCGCCAGTTCCTGCTGCCGTCGAACCAGCGCTCCGACGAGTACGGAGGGTCGCTCGAGAACCGGGCACGCCTGTTGCGAGAGTTGATCGTGGAGACGAAGGAAGCGATCGGCGACACGTGCGCCGTTGCCGTGCGGTTCTCGGCGGGCGGAGCCGGGCCCGACGACGTGGGGGACTCGGCGGAATCCCGCGAGGTGCTCGAGATGCTCGGCGAACTCCCCGACCTATGGGACATCACGGTCAACGACTACACGCTCGACATGGGGAGCTCGCGCTTCGTACCCGAAGCCGGGCTCGAGTCGACGATGTCATGGGTGAAACAGGTCACGAACAAGCCGGTCGTGAGCGTGGGTCGCTTCACGTCGCCCGAAACGATGCTGCGCATGGTGCGACAAGGCGTCATCGATCTCGTCGGCGCTGCCCGGCCGTCGATCGCCGACCCATTCCTGCCTCGCAAGATCGCCGAGGGGCGCGACGACGAGATCCGCGAATGCATCGGCTGCAACATCTGCTACGCCGGCGACCAGACGGGCACTCCGATCCGCTGCACACAGAACCCCACGATGGGTGAGGAGTGGCGCAAGGGTTGGCACCCCGAACGAATCCCGGCCAAGGGTTCGGACTCGACCGTCCTCATCGTCGGTGGCGGGCCGGCAGGCCTCGAGGCGGCCGTCGCACTCGGTCAACGCGGCTACAACGTCGCGCTGACCGAGGCGCGCAACGAACTGGGCGGGCGCGTCACTCGCGAAGCGACACTGCCCGGACTCGCGTCGTACGGGCGGGTCCGCGATTGGCGACTGACCCAGATCGACAAGCTGCCAAACGTCGAGTGTTACCCCGCAAGCCTGGTCGACGAGGAGCAGATCCTCGAGTTCGGCGCAGACCGCGTCGTCATCGCCACCGGGGCGCCTTGGCGTCGAGACGGCACGGGGCGATGGCTCGAATCGCCGGTCGCGGGGTGCGAGCGCCCAGCGGTGCTGACCCCTGACGACATCATGGACGGAACGCTCCCGGCAGGGCCGGTCCTCATCTACGACGACGACCACTACTACATGGGAACCGTGATCGCCGAGCGGCTGCGCGCCGCCGGCCTGGAGGTCCGCATCGTGACCCCTGCAAATGAACTGTCAACGTGGACAACCCACACCGACGAACAGTTCCGGATCCAGGCGAGAATGCTCGGTCTCGGAGTCACCATCGACACCGGGCTCACCCTGGCAGGCGTCGACGAGACCGCGACACGACTCAAGTGCGTCTACACCGGTGCCGTCCACGAGGTCGAGACCGCGGCGGTCGTGATGGTCACGTCTCGAACGCCGGTCGACTCGCTGTACTACTCACTCGAGGGACACATCGACGTCACACGGATCGGCGATTGCCTCGCGCCCGGCACGATCGCGACATCGGTGTATTCCGGCCACCAGTACGCTCGCGAGATGGATGCCGATCCTCCGGCCGATGTCCGCTTCCTCCGCGAACGGGCGGTTGCACCATGAGCGGCGCGCCAGGCTTCCTGCGGCCGGATGGACCCGCCAAGGTGACGGGCGAGGGTCGCTACGTCGCCGATATCACGCTCACCGGGATGCTCACCGCCAAGTTCTTGTTCGCTGGGGTGGCACACGCCCGGATTACACGGCTCGACGTGAGTGCCGCACGGGAGATGCCTGGCGTCTTCGCGGTGATGACACAGGACGACGTGCCCGACGTCCGCTTCGGCTCGGTCGCCGACCGCACGTTGTTCGCGAAAGACGTGGTGCGTTTCGAGGGCGAGGTCGTGGCCGCGGTCGCGGCGATCGACGCCGAGACGGCGACGCGGGCGATCGACGCGATCGTCGTCGAGTACGCCGAACTTCCGGTCATCGACGACATCGAAGTCGCGGTGCTCCCTGACTCGCCGCTCGTCCACGAGGAATGGGCCTCCTACAGCGCCGACGGGGTCGAGCGTGACGGAAACATCGCCTCGTTCACCTCGATCACCCGCGGCGACGTCGACGCCGCGCTGGGCGCCGCGCACCGCGTGGTCTCGACCCGCCACATCGCCGACGCGTCGCAAGCCGTACCGATCGAACCGCATGGCGTGGTCGCGCAGTGGGACGGCGGTCGCGTCACCATCTGGACTTCGACACAGGTTCCCTTCCAGGCACGTAACGGCGTCTGCGAGACGCTCGACCTACCGACCAACAAGGTTCGGATCGTGGTGCCGCATATGGGGGGCGGGTTCGGCGGCAAGTGCGGTTTCCACTACGAAGCCCACATCGCCGCACTCGCTCAGGCTGCGCGCCGGCCCGTGCGGCTCGTGTTCACCCGCGAGGAGGAGTTCCTCGCGCCCGATCGGCGGCGCGAGGGGATGGTCATCGAGATCACCTCCGGCGTCGACGATGCCGGCCGGCTGACCGCCCGAAAATCACGGGTTGTGCTCGACAACGGCGCATACACCGCCGATGCGTCATTCTTCCCGCACATGGCGGCTCTGCATGCGCTGGGCCCGTACAAGATCGACAATGTTCACGTCGAGTCGTCATCGGTGTACACGAACCACCAGCCGTCCGGGTCCGTCAGAGCGCCGACCGCACCCCAGACGTGCTGGGCGCTCGAATCCCACACCGACGAAGTCGCGAGGGCCGTCGGCGTCGATCCGGTCGAGTTCCGCCTGGTGAACGCGATCGACACCGGAGCCACAGGTGTCACCGGGCAGGTGTACGACGAGATCGGGCTCCAACAGTGCATTCGGTCCGCGACCGAACAGGCCGGCTACGGCGACGACCTGCCCGACGACGAAGCGATCGGCGTCGCGATCGGTTGGTGGCCGAGCCTTCCCGACCCGTCAGGCGCGTATGTGAAGATCGACAGCGACGGAAAGGGCATCATCATTACGGGCGCGCAGGAATGCGGGACCGGGTCGGTGATGACGCTGCCGATACTCGCCGCCCGCGAGTTGGGCATGGCACCGGAGGACTTCGAGATCGTCTATCAAGACACCAGCGTCGCTCCGTACGACACGGGTGCAACCGGTTCGCAGACACTGCTGAACAACGGGCGGGCCACGATCGAGGCCGCCCGCGAGATCGCCGAGCAATTGCGGGAGCTCGCCGCCGACAAGCTCGAGGCGGCCGCGACCGACATCGTGCTCGCCGACGGTGCCGCTCATGTGACCGGGTCGCCTGAATCATCGATTGCGATCACCGAACTCGCCGAGATCGCCTCCGGGGCCGAGATGTTGATGGGCAAGGGATCCGGAAGTCCGCCCGAGTATCCGGAGGCTTCCGTCTCGGGATGCATCGGCGATCAGGGTCTCAACGGCTGGGCAGGCCCGCAGTTCTCGTGTCACGCCGTGCGGATCCGCCTCGACCGCGACACCGGCGTCGTCAGGGTGCTCGATGTCGCCGCGGCACACGACTCGGGGGTCATCATCAACCCGGTCGGAGCGACCGGGCAGGTCGAGGGAGGCGTCCTCATGGGGATCGGCCAAGCCCTGACCGAGCGGACCGTCTTCGGCGATGACGGCAACCAACTCAATCCGGCGCTGCTCGACTACAAGCTCCAGACCGCCGCTGATGCGCCGAGCATCACGATCTCATTCGTCGAGACGTTCACGCCGAACATGGGGCCCTACGGGGCCAAACCGATCGCAGAGGCTCCGAACATCGCCACGGCTGCCGCGATATCGAACGGCATCACCAAGCTCACGGGCAGAGCGGTCCGCAGGCTACCGATGACTGCCGAGCGGGTCTGGGAGACGATCACGGACGGTGCGCAATGAGCCTCGTGATCGCCGAGTCTCTCGACGAGGCACTGGCAGAGGTTGCTGCCGGTGCGCGGCCGATTGCGGGAGGCACCGACCTCGTCGTCGCATCGAGACAGGGCACCGTGCCCTTGCCTGAGTCGTTGGTGGCCATCGATCGCCTGATCGAGCTGAGCGGGCTGTCGGGCGGCGATGACGGTGTGCGGATCGGCGCCGTAGTCACCCACGCCCGACTGATGACCGACGCGACCATCGTCGACCAATACACAGCGCTGGCCGATTCCGCGGCCCTCGTCGGTTCGCCCAGCACTCGCAACGTCGGCACCTTGGGCGGCAATGTGATGAACGCGTCGCCGGCGATGGACACCGGCGCACCGCTGCTCGTGCTCGACGCAACCGCGGAACTGCACTCGTCTTCCGGCTCACGCCAGGTCATTCTCTCCGATCTCTGGATCGGCCCGGGCGCCACCAGCGCGTCAGCCGACGAGTTGTGCGTCGCGCTCCAGCTGCCGCCACGCAAGCCGCTGAGTGGAAGTGCCTACGTCCGCCTCGAGTACCGACGAGCGATGGAGATCGCCGTCGTCGGCGCGGCAGCATCGATCACGCTCGACGCCGACGGGATGGTGATCGAGGGGCGTGTGGCGCTCACCGCCGTAGCGCCCACGATCATCGAGGTCGACAAGCTTGACCTGGCTGCGACGACACCGGCTGTCGCCGCAGCACGGGCCGCGACGGCGGCGCGCTTGTCGGCCAGACCGATCAGCGACATCCGCGCCAGCGACACCTACCGGTCGCATGTCATCGGCGTGATGGCGGCGCGGGCCGTCGACGCTGCCGCCCGCCGCGCAGCAGGCGAAACGATCGCCGTGCCCGTCAACCGAGCAACCGGGATTGGAGCCGCTCGATGAACCACGACTACGTCCTCAACGTCAACGGAATCGACTATCCGATCTCTACCGATTCGTCGCGCAACCTGCTCGGCGTGATCCGGTCGGACGTCGGGTTGACCGGCACCAAGGAGGGCTGTGACGACAGCGAATGCGGCGCGTGCATGGTCCTGCTCGACGGTCAGCCGATCAACTCGTGTTCGTACCTCGCTGCGCAGGCCGCCGGAAGGGCGGTCACCACGATCGAAGGCATGGTCGACGACGACGGTGACCTCGCCCTTCTCCAACGCACCCTGCTCGAAGAGGGCGGTGTGCAGTGCGGATTCTGTACGCCGGGCATGGTCCTGTCGGCTCGCGCTCTGCTCGACCGGACTCCGAACCCGACCGAGGAGGAGATCCGCATCGGCCTCTCCGGGAACCTCTGTCGTTGCACCGGGTACGCCAAGATCGTCGCCGCGGTCGCACGCGCCGCCGAGCAGACGACAGAAGACGCGATGTGACGGACCTGCGCGAGGGGTCTGCGGCCACACAGTCGCCGTTGCCCGGCCGCGCCCAGTTGGTCATCATCGACTGCGGCATCATCGGATGCAGCGTCGCGTACCACCTCACCCGACGCGGGATCACCGACGTGCTCGCGCTCGAACAGGGCACGCTCACGTGCGGGACGACATGGCACGCGGCCGGTCTTGTCTCACAGCTCAAGGCGACGCACAGTCTGACAAAGCTCACCGCGGGCACGTCCGAGATCGAGGTGGCCACCAAGCCGATTCCTGCGACCGCGTCAATTCGTTCGTTCCGCGACCCACGAAACCTCCGCGTGAAGGTCTGAGCCAGCGAGGTGACGGCCGACGTGCACGACTCACTCGCAGGCGCGCGACCGGAGGTCTTCTGGTCTGATCGCGGTGATGCTCCGCCTCGCCGCCCGATGCTCCAGGGCACAATCGACACGGACTTGGTCGTCGTCGGTGGCGGGTTCTCCGGGCTCTGGGCCGCGATCCACGCCAGCGAGACCCCCGGACGCACGATCGTCGTCCTCGAAGCCGAACGCGTCGGTCACGGCGCGTCCTCGCGCAACGGCGGCTTCTGCGAGGCCTCGCTCACTCACGGCCTCCGCAACGGGCTCGCACACTGGCCCGACGAGATCGACACGTTGGTGCGGCTCGGCGTCGAGAATCTCGACGAGCTGTTGCAGACGGTCGAGGAGGAGGGCATCGACGCTGGCATCGAACGGACGGCCACCCTCTCGATCGCGACCGAACCATGGCAACTCGACGAGTTGCGGGGCGGCATCGACGTGTACGAGCGCCACGGCGAGAAGCCCGAACTACTCGACGCCGCGGCGACCCGCGCCCGACTCGACTCACCGACCTACCTCGGAGCCACACGCAGCGACGGGGACGCCCTCGTCGACCCGGCCCGTCTCACGTGGGGGCTGGCCGATGCCCTCGAACGGCGCGGGGTCGCACTCCACGACGACTCTGCGGTAATCGCCATCGACGAGGACGGCTCGCGCCTGCGCGTGCGCACATCCAACGGCACGGTCCGCGCCGATCGAGTGATCGTTGCCACCAACGCCTACCGAGGGCCGATCAAACAACCGCGCCGCTACGTGATTCCGGTCTGGGACTACGTCTTGATGACCGAACCCCTCTCCGATCCACAACTCGGCGAGATCGGGTGGTCCGGACGCGAGGGGGTGTCGGACGCAGGCAACCAGTTCCACTACTACCGGCTCACCGAGGACAATCGGATCCTGTGGGGCGGCTACGACGCGATCTACCACTTCGGCAACAAGGTCGACGATGCGCTCGGACAGCGCCGGGCATCTCACGAGATGCTCGCCGAGCACTTCTTCGCGACGTTCCCGCAGCTCGATGGACTCCGCTTCACCCATCGATGGGGAGGCCCGATCGGAACAACAAGCCGCTTCACGGCGACGTGGGGCACCTCACACGGTGGACGATTGTCGTGGGTCGCGGGCTACACCGGTCTCGGCGTCGGCGCGAGCAGGTTCGGCGCACGGGTCGCGCTCGACCTCGTCGACGGGCTCGATGCTGAGCGCACATCGCTCTCGATGGTTCGACGCCGTCCGTTCCCGTTCCCCCCGGAGCCCCTACGGTGGGCGGCTGTCGAGGCCACCCGCCGAGCGATCGTCCGTGCCGATCGTCGCGGCGGGCGGCGTGGGCCCTGGCTCGGCCTGCTCGACCGGTTCGGCATCGGGTTCGACTCGTGACCGGCGTCTCGTTGTGGAGCGACACCCTCGGCTACACGCCGCGTCGGCGGGATCCGCTGGCGACCGATCGAGCGGATGTCGCCATCGTCGGCGGCGGCTACACCGGCCTGTGGGCGGCCTACTACCTGGCGCTTCTCGATCCGGGCCTCGAGATCGTCGTCATCGAGCGCGAGCACGTCGGTTTCGGCGCCTCGGGGCGGAACGGCGGGTGGTGTGTGGGCGAACTCGCCTCCGGGCTCGACCGGCTCGCCTCTGCCGGAGGAGCCGAGGCCGCACTGGCGCTGGTGAAGGAGATGTTCGCCACCGTCGACGAGGTCGGTCGAGTGTGCGCGCAGGAGCGGATCGAGTGCGACTGGGCGAAGGGCGGCACGATTCGGCTGGCGCGCAACATGGCGCAGTTGACCCGAATCCGGGCCGAGGTCGAGCACCATCACGCGGCCGGGTTGGGCGAGGCCGACCTCCGTCTGCTGTCGGCCGAGGAAGCGCGCCGTCATCTCGATGCGAGCGACGTGTGTGGCGGCATGTTCTTCGCGCACACAGCTGCACTGCATCCGGCGAAACTCGTTCACGGCCTGGCCGATGCGGTCGAACGCCGTGGGGTGACGATCGCGGAGGGTACAGCCGCGACGAGGATCGCGGCGGGGGTCGTCGAAACCGACCGGGGCGCGCTCCACGCGCCCGTCGTCGTGCGTGCGACCGAGGGCTACACCGCCGGCCTCGACGGGGAGAAACGCACGCTCGCACCGCTGTTTTCGCTGATGGTCGCGACCGAGCCGCTCCCTTCGGAGACCTGGGGCCAACTCGGGCTCGCGGAGCGACAGACGTTCGCCGACGACCGGTACCTGGTGATCTACGGCCAGCGCACCGCCGACGATCGCATCGCGTTTGGCGGCCGGGGGGCACCGTACGGCTACGGGTCGCGGATCGATGCGTCGATCGAGACCGATTCGGGGACCTATCGCCTCGTCGAGGAGACTCTGCGCGAGCTACTCCCCTCGCTCGGAGAGGCCGAGATCACCCACCGCTGGGGAGGTGTGCTCGGTGTCCCGCGCGACTGGTTCCCGTCGGTGCGGTACGACGCGTCGTCGGGCTTGGCGACCGCGGGTGGCTACATCGGCGAGGGTGTCGCGGCGGCCAACCTCGGCGGACGCACACTCGCGGAACTCATTACGGGTGTCGACTCGATCCGCACCGACCTGCCGTGGGTGGGACACCGGTCGCGGCGATGGGAACCCGAACCCCTGCGCTGGTCGGGGATCAACATCTCGCTGCAACTGATGGCCTCAGCCGACCGCGCCGAGGCGCGGACCGGCAAACCCTCGCGCCGAGCGCAGGTGTTGTCCCGAGTGCTGCGCTGACCCCGAACACGAGAGCCTTAAGCCTCAGTCCTCGGCGAGGAAGCGATCTGCCTCGTCGACAAGACGCGTCCACGACCGTTCGTCAGGGCACATCACGTGGTTGGCCGTGCCGAGCGGGACGAGCCGGCCGCCAGGGATGAGGACCGCCTGCTCGCGCGACCGGCTCAACCTGCGACCCGTCAAACGGGGACGATCGGTCATGCCGACGGCAACACCGACGACACGAAACACAGGCTCAACCGCACCGGGAACTATCGTCCGATTCCACCCGACGACCCTGACTTCGGCCGCCTCTACCGGCGCCCTAACGACGCCGAAAGCATCACCCGTCACCTCGACGACACGCTCTGGCTGCGGCGGGCGCACAGCATCGGCCAGTACCGCCGACCCTCAACGTGCTCACCTACGCCCTATGTGCCAACGGACTCGCACTCCACCTCCACCGACGACGACAACACGCAACTGCGGCATAGCGCGACCGGGCACGAACCCCACCCACCAGGTTCGACACACGCTCCACAGCGCCACCACCGCCGGCACCAACCGTCGAAGTCCACCGATTCAGGTGCCAAACCGGGTCGCCGCGACCGTTCTCCAACGGTACGCTTCAGCCGCCATAACCGTTCGACCGGCCTTCGGAGGTTTTCTCCCAGGTTTTCGACCGGTCCCGCCCAGATAGCTCAGTCGGTAGAGCAACGCACTCGTAATGCGTAGGTCAGGAGTTCAATTCTCCTTCTGGGCTCTGAGAAACACCAGGTAGATCGGCATTTCTGGCCGAACGCTCCACATCGGTCGAAGCGTCATCCAAGATCTATCCAAGATTTTCGTGTAGCGTTTGCGCCGTGAAGGGCTCAATGCGCGAGCGCCGTCCCGGGGTCTGGGAGCTTGTTGTACAGCTTCCTCGCGATGCCACGACCGCCCGGGCGAGGCAGCTCAGCCGCACCGTTCACGGCACCAAACGTGAGGCACAGCGTGCGCTCGCAGCACTCGTCACCGAGGTGTCAGCTGGAAAGATCACGTCGTCGACGACCACGCTGCGCGAGTTGTTGACTCGATGGCTCGACCATGTCGCCGATCAGTTGTCCCCCACCACGGTCCGCGAGTACCGGCGCCTCGTGTCGAAGATGATCGAGCCCGACCTAGGCAAGCTCACCCTGCGACGCGTCACGACACAGCGACTCGATGCGTACTACGCGACCCTCAGCCGCGAGCGCGGGCTCTCCGCATCATCGGTGCGTCACGTTCACGCCGTGCTGCGCGGTGCACTTGGCCAAGCTGTTCGGTGGGGATGGATCCCTACGAACCCAGCGGCAAGCGCGTCGCCGCCGAAGATCCGCCGACGGGAGATCAACCCACCCGCGATCGGCGACACGCGAGCGCTTCTCGCAACCGCCGACGAGCAGGACCCATCATTCGGTGCATTGCTGCGCGTGCTCGCAGCGACCGGCGCACGACGCGGCGAAGTGTGCGGTCTCCGGTGGAGTGACATCGATCGAGGATCGAGGACACTGGCGATTCAGCGGTCGGTCGCCTCGGTCGCCGGCGGAACCGTGGTGAAGGACACCAAGACCCATGCCGCGCGCCGGATCGCCATCGACCCGGAGACATTGGCGGCGCTCGACGCACAACGCGTCCGCATGGAAGAACTCGCCGCCGTCTGCCGGCTCGAGTTCGATCCCGACGGCTTCCTGTTCACCAGTGAACCCGACGGTTCGCAGCCACTCCATCCCGACACTGTCACCGGAAACTTCCGCCGGATCTGTGACCGGGTTGGGCTCACCGGAGTTCGCTTGCACGACCTACGTCATCTGCATGCGACCCAGCTACTGGCAGCTGGCGTGCCGGTCCGCACCGTGAGCGGGCGGCTCGGTCATGCCAACGCAGCAACGACGCTGAACGTCTACGCCCACTTCCTCGAAGCCAGCGACCGGGACGCTGCCGACGTGATCGGCGGGCTCCTGCAGCCGCCGACCGATTGACGTCGCCGTTCCTGAGTGTCCGTTGCGTCCGACGTCGCAAGGTTGGGTCAGACTGTGTGGCGTGAAGCGGTCGACAGCGATACGCCACCTGGTCGAGATGGCCAAGGTCGCCACTGATCGCCTACGGCTCCGCACGGATGAGCTCGGCTGGCCGCTCGACGAGCTGTGGGTCGCTGGCGCACTGCTCGAATCGGTCGACGAGCTCGACCACGGCTCGGTCGTGTTGATGATCGACCTGCCAACAGACGATCTCCCGTGGCTTGCGGTCCACCCGACCGCAGAGTGGATCGGCGAGCAACTCAGACTCGGCAAGCGACCGCTGTCGTGGAGCTACCGGCCGACCGCTTGGCCAGCGTGGACCTACCGAGACCAGCGAGTCGCGCGGTTCTGGTCGGCCACCGAGGGCCTCGACCAGGAGGCCATCGAAGCGCTGCGCACCGGTCGCACGCCGGAGGTGATCGAGCCCGGCCGAGACGAACTGATCGATCAGCTCGGCGTCGAACTCGGGGTAGCGAAGACACACCTTCGGTCAATCCTCGACGACTACTGGGACCACGACTGGCGACGAGCCAACCGCCACCATGCCACCCCCGAGAACCAGCTCTGGCGAGCCGCCACCGCCGTCACCGAGATTGAGGCAGCGATCACCGAGCACGGGCCCTGACCGAGCGCCCACCTGGCAGCCGCTCAACAGAGACCGGATCGCCGACCGGCGGCAGTATGGAACACGGTCGAATCCACCCACCCCTTTGGTGCGGATATTGCCGGACTCAGGATTGGTCGTAGCACGCCGCGGCGCCGTGATTACCGAGCACTGCACTGGGGCCGAACCCGAGTGGCGCCTTGATGCTGGATCGGGTTACGGCGCTCGTGTTATGGGCGGCAGCACAGCGACCGCACTATGCATCCTGCCGGTTCCTGAGCGCGACGCAGCCCGACGAGCCTGTGGCGTTACGGCGCGCCGCGGGTCGGGACGTGGTCGGATCGCCTCGGTGTGGCGTCGCCGACCGCTCGGTTGAGCATGGATTGAGTGCGTAGGGTTTCAGTTGCTGTCGTGGTGACCGCCGATGCGTAGTGGCTGCCATTCCAGTGTCTTGCTGATGGTGACGCCGGACTGGTGCGGGGGCAGCGGCACGGTTGAACCGCCGCCGATCATGTTGGGCTCATCTGGCAAGGGGTCTGCACGGCAACCTGACCGGGGGCCCGCCGGTGGTGAGACCTGTTCGGTCCGCCTCACTCCGTCCAGCTGCCACCCCGAGGAGGTGAGCTGGTCCTTCGGTTCGGCCGAGGGTGGAGTCGGCTCGTAGTCACACCGCCGGTCGGGCCGCTGCCCGTGGCAGGATGAATCGTTCGCAACTACTGGTGAGGTCCGATGTCAGACGACTACGAAGACGATCTTGAAGACGAAGAGTTCGGCGATCCAACCCGGGTCCGACAGTCATCGGACCACCACCATCTCCTCAACGTGTTCCGTGATCTCACACTGCTCACGGACACGGGACGGCTCGACGAGATTGCAGGAGCGATCACCAAGCGTCTCGCCGACCCCTGGAGACGGGCGACCGAACACGACGAATCCGACGTCAACCGGGGAATGGTCGATTGGCGTGTGTTCGAGCGCCTCGCCGACAGCGAACGCCCAGGCGCATTGTTGTTCCTCGTCCCGAACCGCACCGAGGGCAACCTCTACGTGTCGAACATCGTCCCGACCGAGGGACACTCGCTCGGCGTCGAGAACTACAACGAGATCCTCGTTGAGTTCACCGACCGCTTCGCCCGCCCTGTCGCCGATGACCGTGCGATCCGCTGCGAACTGACATCCGACTGGGTGGACTTCGCCGGCGACCTCGGGGAGACGGCGTTTCAGGCGCTCGTCGCAGCGGCGATCTTCCCTACCGGCACCCACCCGAGTGATCGGGAGCGATGGATGAAGTTCATCCTCATCGCACGGCAGGAAGCGCTCGACGTCGATCTCGTCTTGCTCGCGCGATGGCTTGAAGCGGAGGGCTTCACTCCCCGCCGTGCGTCCAATCTCGTAGAGGAGTACGACTTCGCGCTGAAGCTTCTCGACTTCTACGACCGGTTCTGACGTCCCGTTCCCGTGGCTGCGCTCGCCCCCGATGATCCGCTGCTCACAGCCGCACGCGTAGTCGTTCTCGACGCGTGCTCCACCCTCGACGTCATCCGGATTCCGGTTCGCTCCGAGTGGTCCGCTGACGCCGAAAGCGTCCAGCAGGTGCTCGCAATTGCCGGCGACGCGTCCGCTTTGCTGCTGTCGATCCCAGAGGCGATCGAAGCGGAGTATCAGAAGCACAGCCAAGGCACAGTCGAGGGTGTCCTCAACGAGCTACGCAAGCACCACAACACGGTGACCATCGAGGCAAGGTTCATGAAGGACCTGCTCAGGCGGTGCGGCGTTACAGCGGACGAACTTCCGACTATCGACCTGCCGTCGGATTGGGCGGAGACGCTCGCGGCCCAGTTTGCGAATCTCGGAGCGGACGTGCGAACGAAGCTGACCTTGGTCCCACACGACGAGGACGACGTTACGCCTGCGTACTCGCGCATAGCGAAGTCCCGCGCCCCTGCGGTGCAAGGGGCAGTTGGGATGAACGACTCGACGTTGTGCGAAGTAGCGCTTCGGATTGCCCGGCAACGACCGCCCGGCACGACAGGACTCCTGACATCGAACGACAAAGACTTCCGACAGTCCGGGTCGCTTCACCCTCAACTGGTGGCCGACTACGACGCCGGCGGCTTGGTGGACCTTCCTACCTGGCGTGACGCTCTCATGTTCGCCCGCGCAGAGTGAACTCTGACCAGTTGAGGGTGTGAGTTCGCCGGAGGCCCCTCCATCCTGACCGACATTCCGTGACACCGCACCCGGGACGCGATGCGGCGCACAGCTGCTTCGCGTTCGAGTGATTCTGGGCATCAATATGTGGCACATGGTCGCGTGTACGAGATGGCGGTGGAGCTGTCGATGACTCTGTAGCGGGTTTGCGCTCGCCGCCGGTTCATTGTGGGCGGTCGGGAACTGGTGGCGCGGCGCCGATTGAGACTGGGGCCACAAACTCGTTGCCTCGATGACCATCATCTTCATGTCTTCTTGAACGGGTTCTGCGCTGCCGGCCACCGAGATTGCCAAGCACTGCACCGGGCCCGCAGTCACACCTTGGCGATTTCGTAGGTGAAGCCTCTCCAAACTCAGTTGCACTGGGCGAGGGCTGCTTCGAACTCGTCCATGATCTCGACGGCCATTGCCTGACCGTCGTCGGCCTTGTCGGCAACGTCATCCAAGTCCTCAAAGCCGGAGTCTGGATCGACCTGGAAGTCGGCGACCTGCTCGTGCATACAGCCGCGAATCGCTTCAATCTCGGCTGCCTGGGAGTCGGGATCAAGTCCGAACGTCATCGTGTCGATCATCGCAAACTCGGTGCCCGTCATGGCCCGAATCGCAGGATTCTTCGCGTGATTGACGCGACGGACACGATCTTCCGAATCAGCCAGAGCATTGCGCGCTGACGTCCTCGATCGGCGCCGACCAGGCGATCGTGCCCGCTGGCGGACTGAAGCCCCCATCCAGAGCGAGACCTCTGAAGCTGAGTGTTTGTTCACTCCGGCCGTGACCTCGGCGGCCCAGGCGGCCGCAGGAGCACCCCCGTCAAATGCATCTGTCGTTGAAAATAGCAACATGCCGCAAACTCGGCGAGGGCAAGACCCGCCGAGCCCACAAACGCCACCTCGCCAACCGCGTCATCCGACGCATGTGGAAAGACGAAACGCGAGGCCACAACAAACCCGTCAACATCGCCGCTTGACAAGGGAGCGTTCAACCCTCTCAGTGCCCACCGTCGCCGGGCTCACGCGGTGTCGGCATCGCCCGTTCCCTGGATCGTCTGGTCGTAGTCGATGATGGCTCCGGTCATCATTCCCGACTCGTCGCTCAGCACGAAAGCAAGCGTTGTCACCAACTCGGCCGGCTTGATCAGCCGCCCGAACGGCCTCGACGCCTCTGCGCGCTCCAGCCAGCCGTCGGTGGCGCCGTGGTACTTGCGTTGGATTGCGTCCTCGCCGGGCGTGTCCATCCATCCCGGATTGACCTGCACCACGCGGACCCGGTCGCGCATCAATTGGGACGCGAACGACTTCGTCATGATCGTCAGACCACCCTTGGAGATGCTGTACGGCGTGATGAACGGTGGTCCGCCGTAGCCGGCAACGCTGCCGATGTTGACCACCGTCGCGGGGCGGCCGTTCTTGCGGGCGAGCCTCGCGACGTCTTGAATGAGCTGGAATGGTGCACGCAGGTTGACGGCCATCATCATGTCGAACAACTCCGGCGTCGTGTCCCAGACGTCACCTCGATCCGTCATCGCGGCGCAGTTAGCGAGATGGTCGATGACGCCGAAATGGTCCTCGGCGGCCGGCACGATCGACGCAACGCTGTCGGCGACGGCAAGGTCGACCGCCAGGAAGATCGCCTCGCAGCCCTTGGCGGCCAATCGGTCGACGACCGCGGCACCACGGTCGTGATCTCGGCCGGTGACAAGAGCGCCTGCAAGACCTTCGTCGGCGAGTCGGTGCAGGAGGGCCTCACCGAGCCCCTGCGTCGATCCGGTCACGATCGCGACCCGACCGGAAAATCGCTGGTTCGTTTGATTCATGCCCCGACTCTAGGGCGAGCCTCGCCACAGCCGGGACACGATCATTCGGCGAGACCGCCGGCCCCAGAGTTCCTGCTCCGCTCGATTTCGATGGGTGGTCAAGACATCGTATTGATCTCGAGAAGTCGTTCGAACCGTGGCCGCACCACCCGCTGAATCTGTGCTGCTCGTTGGTCCGGTGTGACGCGGACGGCTTCGCCCCAGAGCGCCCGACCGACCATGAAGCCCGAACACCCGGCGGCCGCCGCGATCGTGAACTGATCGACGAAGTCCTCGAACGTGCCACCGCCCGACAACATCGCCCATGGCATCTGGGCGATCTCGGTGATCGCTGCACAGGTGTCGGCAGAACCCGGGTATGGCAGCTTCAAGAGGTCAGGTTTCATCGCCGCGAATCGTCGGGCCGTGGTGACGACGACACGCGGTCGATCCTCTGGCGAATCCAGGTCGTAGAACAACGGCTCGAGGGCGAGCGGCATTCCTGCCGCTTTGCACTCGGCGAGAACGGTCTCGGCCACGGCTTCCTGAGCGGCGGCCAACGGCCGGTCGGGGTGATACGGCAAGAGCAGCTTGGCCACGGCCGCACCTGATTCCATCGCCTGTTCGATCGACCAACCGTCGAGGATCGTCGTGGGAGCTGCGCCCGGGTCGGCGAGGTACCCCTGGGACTCGAGCGCCGCGAGGAATCCGACCCCGTCGGGAAGTACGCCGGCATCGATGACCTGTGGGATCGAAAACTCGGGTTCGAGCATCACACCGGTAGCCAGATCCGCCACGTGGGCGACCAGTTCGATCTTGAGCGCCGTAATGTGCTCGGCTGCGATCGATTCGGGATTCGTCGGCGCGAGGAATTGCCTCAACGAATCGCGATGGTCGATGGCGAGGATCGAGAAACGGTCGTTGTCGTCGGAGACCGCCCTCAGCGACGGCTTGCTCACGGCTCGGTGACGGGGAGCACCCAGTCGCGGTGATCCCAGTCATCGTGAATCCACGTGTACGCCTCGTGGAAACACGGAGGCGTCCTGCGCTCCTCGTCAACCAACTCGCCGGCGAGGAAGTTCAAGAAGAACATGTGCGAACTCGGGCATGTCACGCTCGTGTGATACCCCTTGGCCACCAACACGGTTTCACCATCGTGGGCGACGAATTGTTCGTCGAAACCTTCGTCGTCACGCCAGTTGCGATGGATCGCGAAGCCATCGGATGGATCGAGGCGGAAGTAATACGTCTCTTCCAAATACGGAGATCCGTCACGGCCGTCGTGGCAGTGCGGAGCCCACCCCGACCAGGTGCCCCGCGGCACGTACACCTCATAGAGGATCAACCGTTCGGCAGGCAACGGTGGGGCCAGCACATGATTGACCTGGCGGAGCGCAGCGCCGCCACCCCTCAGCTCGGACTTCATTTCGTCGGGTGCAAAAAGGCGGATCGGATACTTGCCCTCGGCGGGGGCCGACCCGATCGCGAACTCGAACCGACCCGATGTGACGACCTCGATCGGTGTGCCGGGAGGTGCGTACACGATCGCCGGCATCTGCTCGAACACCGAGGTGCGGCTCAGCTCGAACCGTTGATCGCCGGCGCGGACGATACCTGAACCGGAAAGTGGCACGATCGCGGTCTCCTGATCGAGAAGCCGGCAAACATGAGCATCTTCGCTGCCAAGTTCGACCACGGCGAAACTGAGGTACTCCCAACCGGCATCGCTCGGGGTCACCGACAGGCGCACGGTGCCCTCGTTGGTAGGGGTGCGGTGGTGCTGACTCATGATCAACCGATCTCCCTGATGCGAACAGGTCGCCCTTCTCGTACCGACATCCAAGCCGCGAGACCAATCGCCAGCGGTGCTCGCCCGGCGACACCATCGACGGGACTCTCTCGATCGGTCGTCGCCATCTCGATAAAGGCCGCCCACTGGTCGAGATAGCTCCGTGCGTAACGTTCGACGAAGAAGTGCACAAGCGATGGGCTCGAGAAACCTTCTTCGGTTGCAAGAACACCCGTGAACTCGTGATGGTTGCCCGACTCGGCCTTGCCGAGCGAACCGAACGCCTCGACCCGCTGATCGTACCCGTATGTGGCTTTGCGGCTGTTGTCGATCGTGGTGATCGCACCGTTCTCGTGGGTGAGCACCACGACGGCGGTGTCGATATCGCCGGCCTCGCCGATCGCCGGATCGACGCGTACCGCACCCTTGGCGAACACCTCGACCACCTCGCTACCGGTGACGTAGCGGGCCATGTCGAAGTCGTGGATCGTCATGTCGCAGAAGATGCCACCCGACGTCTTGATGTACTCAATCGGAGGAGGGCCGGGATCGCGGCTCGTGATCCTGCAAAGGTGTACGTCACCGACAGCCCCCTCGGCGACGGCATCGGCGACCGCCTTGTGGCTCGGGTCGAATCGGCGGTTGAATCCGATCTGGAGCTTGACCCCTGCGGCATCGACGGCTGCGAGTGCCCGGTCGACGGCTGCGAGATCGAGTGAGACCGGTTTCTCACAGAAGATCATTTTTCCCGCTGTGGCCGCGGCAATGATCGCCTCGACGTGAGTATCGGTGCTCGTGCAGATGGCCACTGCGTCGACGTCGTCGGCACCGACTGCCTCCTCGAGCGATCCGGCGACGCGAGCGCCGACATCCGATGCCACCGCTTGGGCGGAGGGGTGGTGCACGTCGAACACCACCGTGACACTTGTGTTCTTGACCCGTCGTTGCAGCATGGCGGCGTGCATCATTCCGATGCGGCCACAGCCGAGAATGGCAAATCTGAGATCGGTCATCGACGGCTCCCTGGCTTGGATCGAATCGAAGCTTGATCGTCCGACTCTGGACGTGTGTTCTGCACTTCCAACGAACTGATGATGCGACCGTCGACAATGGCGACGTCATAGGTCGCGATTGGTGCCCGTACCGGTTTGCGTCGGGGTTCACCGGTCTTGAGGTCGAAGCGTCCGTTGTGCTTGGGGCACTCGATCTGGCCGGTGTCGCACACGCCATCGGCCAGGTAGGCGTAGCCGTGGGTACAGATGCCGTCGACGACACACACCTCTCCGGAGTGCAGCCGGGCGATGACGACCGATCGGCCGGCGGCGTCCGCGCTCGTCATGTCACCGGGCGCGATGTCGTCGAGCGCGCCCAAGTCGACGCGTCCATCGGGCAACCTCGCTCCGATCGACAGATTGATCGTTCGTCCCATCGAGGCGGGTACATCCGGGATCGTCCGCCCCTCCAGTTCGTGGGTCGGGTTGCGTCGTTGCCGCAACAGTTCGCCCACGATCTCGCGGTATGCGCTCCAGATTGATCGGTTGGGCGCGGGGAGTGCATCCCGGATCTCGTCGTGAAGGGCGGGCAGGCGGTAGTACGGCACCGCCGGAAACATGTGGTGTTCGACGTGATAGTTCATGTTCAGGTACAAGAAACGCAAGACCGGGTTCATGTAGACCGTTCGAGAGTTCAATCGATGGTCGAGCACATCCTCTTGTAGCCCAAGGTGTTGTGTAGCCCCGAAGAAGACCATCAGCCACGCCCCGTAGATCGATGGCAGGCCGACGAGCAACAGCGGCACCGCGCTCTGAGCGGCGATTGAGACAGCCGACGCGCCTGCGAGAATGCCAACGAACAGGCGCGCTTCCCAAACGACGCGCCGGTGTTCGCTGGGTGGGATGAAGTCGAGCGCGGCGGCGTCGAGCTTGCCGAACGAGTGACGAACGAACCGGGCCAACGCGCTCGGCGCACTGACAAGGTTCGTGTAGTTCAACAAGAACTTGCGGATCGTCGGGGGGCGAGGAACTTGTATTTCGGGATCGCGGCCGACGACGAGAGTGTCGCTGTGATGCCGAAAATGCGACCAACGCCAATACGTGGGGCCGCGCAGCAGAAAGAACGACGACACGTAATAGATGGCGTTGTTGATGGGTTCTGATCGCGTCGCGGTGCCGTGACCGAACTCGTGCCACCTGGCATCGGCGGCTCCGCCGTACAAGGCGCCATAAACGAGGAAGAGTGGGATCGCCCACCAGTTTCCGAGTGACAGCACCGCCGCCGTCGCAAAGCCGACCAGGAGGACGAACCACAATACGGCGTCGGCGATGGCGCGACCATTCGTTCGTTCCATCAGCTGACCGAGGCGATCGGGATCGACGTGTGGTCGGAACCACTGCGCATCGGCGAGACCGCGCTCGACGGCGAGGGTCGATTCCTCTCCGCTCATCGCGTAGTCACGCCCGGAACGGCCTTCAAGGATGATCGCGATCGAGATCGACATGACCGTTACGCCCTCCGTTGAGCGACCTTGCCGGCGACGACCTCGTCGCGCGCCGCAAGGACCTCGGGTCGGTTCGACACCTCGGGCACGCCGACTTCCCAGTAGACCCCGCCCTCGGTCCATTCGTACGGGTGGGTCTGCAAGGCGATCACATAGCTGTGATCGGATGCGCGAGCACGCTCCATTGCCGACTCCAAGTCGGACACCGACGTCACCGCCTCGCTACGACAACCTTGGGCTTGCGCCAAGAGCGCAAAATCAACCCGGGTACCTTGGTCCCCCTTGCAGTCCTCGAGCAGATTGTTGAACGGCACCCCACCCTGGTTGATCTGCAAACGATTGATGACCGCGAATCCACCGTTGTCGCAGATGATGACGATGATCTTGTGACCGGACAACACCGAGCTGTAGAGATCGGAGTTCATCATCATCGTGGAACCGTCTCCGACGAACACGATGACCTCGCGATCGGGCATCGCCATCTTGGCCCCCCAGCCGCCAGAGATCTCATAGCCCATACACGAAAAGCCGTACTCACAGTCGAAGCTATTGAGCTCGTCCGCCCGCCACCCATTGTTGACCTCACCGGGGAAACCCCCGGCGGCGGCCAGCACATAGTCGCCGGGGCGTTTGTTGCGATCGATCGCACCGACGACCTGGGCGTAGGAGACCTTCTCGTCGTTGTCGTCGTGTGGCGCCGCGATCTTGTCGATGTAGCGGTGATACCCGGCGGTCAACGATTCAGAGCGTTCCGCCCACGCCTCGTCAGCTCGATGGTCGCCGAGCTTGACGCTCAGTTCCCCGAGACCCTCGCGGGCATCGGCAACGAGTGGGAGCGACCTGCGTTTGCCGGCGTCGAATCGGGCTGCGTTGAGTCCGACGATCTGCACGTTCGGGTCCTGAAAGACCGTCCAGGAGCCAGTGGTGAAGTCTTGGAGGCGGCTTCCGACCGTGAGCACGACATCTGCCTCGCGCGCCAGGGCATTGGCCGACTCGCAGCCGGTCACGCCGATCGGGCCGGCGTTCAGCCGATGGGCGGAGACCAGGCTGGCCTTACCGGCAACCGTCTCGACAACCGGAATGTTGTGACGCTCGGCGAAGGCGGCGAGTTCGGCCTCAGCGAACGAGTAGTGAACGCCACCACCGGCGAGTATCAGCGGACGTTTCGCATTCAGCAAGGCGTCGGTTGCAGCAGCTAGCTGGCCGGCGTCGGGACGCGGCCGAACAATTCGGTGTACACGGGTCTCCAGGAACTCGTCGGGCACATCGAAGGCCTGTGCCTGCACGTCCTGGGGAAGTCCGAAGAACGCAGGACCACAACCTGCCGGGTCGAGCATCGTGGCGATCGCGACGGGCAACGACGTGAGAATCTGGTCGGGGACCACGATGCGGTCCCAGTAGCGGGTAACGGACCGAAACGCATCGTTGACCGTCGTCGATGGTGTGCCGAACTGCTCGACCTGTTGCAGCACCGGGTCGGGAGTGCGGCTGGCGAACGTGTCACCCGAAATCAGCAACAGCGGCAACCGGTTGGCGTGGGCAACCCCAGCGGCGGTCACCATGTTCGTTGCGCCGGGACCGACCGATGATGTCGCGACCATGATCTGGCGTCGACGAACCGCCTTGGCGTAGGCCACACCGGCCAGCGCCATGCCTTGTTCGTTCTGGCCGCGCCAGGTCGGGAGCTGCCCGCTCGCCTCCTCGAGGGCGTGGCCCAGACACGTAACGTTGCCGTGTCCAAAGATCGCATAAACGCCGGGAAACAGCTGCGCCTCGGTGCCATCACCGAGTTCGGTGCGCTGTGCCGCCAGGTGGGCGACGATCGCCTGGGCGACGGTGAGCCGTTGAATACCCATCGGATTCTCCTCTGATCGTTTCGTTCAGTTCGTCGATCGTCGACTCATCGCGGCGCGAGGCGGTCGACGGTTTCCCATCGCTCGCTCTCCCACGAACGCAGCAGCGCGTCTTGCACGCTCACGTAATCGATGGCTTCGGCGAAGCCCGGGTGATGCTGGCGGCCCGCCGCGACCGAACTCAAGAACTCATAGTCCTCGATGACCTTCATGTCCTCGTACCCGATCGCGTTTGCATCGCCAGGAACAAAATTGCCGTGGTAGGGGTACCGGTCACCGGCGTACACCGTCGTGTACCCGCGCGCCTTGTCGCCGGCGAGAAAGAGCTGAAGCTCGTTCATCGTTTCAAGGTTCCATTTCAGCGAACCCTTGGTGCCGTAGACCTCGAACGCATTCTGGCTCTCAGGTCCCACAATCGAACGGGACGACTCGAACGTCCCCCTGGCCCCACCCTCGAACTCGACCATGCAGCCGAAATAGTCCTCGTTTCCGACCTGCCCAGTCGGATCACCCTGTTGGCCGAGGTCGTAATGGGTCCCCCCGGCCCTCGGCAGCGGGCGATCGGTGATGAAGGTGTGCCCGGTGCCGACAACACGCTTGATCGGTCCGACCAACATGTGAGCCAGATCGATCGAGTGGCTGAGAATGTCGGTCGACACGCCGTGTCCAGCCTCCTCGAGCAGGAACCGCCACGAGAGAATCCCCATCGGGTCCGAGCCGTACATCGAGAAGAAACGGCCGCAGTAGTTGGTGATCTCACCGAGCTCGCCGTCGGCGATCAACTGCTTGGCGTACTGCACCAGTGGCGCCCAGCGGTAGTTGTAGCCGACCCCGGTGACGACCCCGGCCCGTCTTGCTGCGGCTTCGATTCGCACCGTCTGGGCGGGGGTCCCACCAACGGGCTTTTCGCAGAAGACATGCTTGCCCGCCTCCGCCGACGCAACGGCGATCGGCTCGTGCAACATGTTGGGTGCGCAGATACAGACGACATCGACGTCGGGATTTGAGATCGCTTGTTGCCAATCGGTCGTGCCGCTGCCGAATCCGAACGACTCGATCGCAGCATCGACACGTGCTTGAACATTGTCGGTGACCACGATCAACTCCGGGTCGTAGGTGCGTTCCGGGAACAGCGTCGGGATCCGGATGTAGCTGCGCGCATGCGCTTGGCCCATCCAACCGAAACCGATGACGGCGACGCCGATCCTGCATCGCGTCATCCGACACTTCCGTTCGCGCTCGTCATCGGGCACCGGGGGTCGGCCGCCATGCCACTCCATTGGTCGCGCACCCAGTGATGGGCCGGGTCGTCACAGAACGCCATCGACCGTTCACCTCCCGGTCCCGCCAACACGTTGAGGTAATACATTGGGTATCCGGGTGCTGCTATGCACGGCCCGTGGTACCCCCGAGGAATGAGAAAGACGTCCCCGTCTCGCACCGGCGTATCGACCTCGAACGGATCACCCGGATCTCCCTCTGGCACATACGTGCGATGCATGCCGAAACCGGTCGATGAGTAATTCGTCGTACCGATCTCACCAATCCGGAAGTAGTAGATCTCCTCGTTGTTGACCACACACTCCGGCGACTCATCATGTTTGTGGGGCGGGTAGGACGACCAGTTTCCGTCAGGTGTCAAGAGTTCGACGCACATCAACCTGTCGGCGTGGTCCCACACCTCCGGGCTGAGGAAGTTGGTCACCTGCCGCGTCGCAGGTCCCGCGCCTCGCGTCTCGATCGAGACCCCCTCGACCGGTCCGTATCGGGGGGTGAGTCGCTGTGTCGCCTTGGCCATACACAGCGCGAATTCGCCACCGTGATGGCTCGACAATGAAACGTTCGCATCACGAGGTACGTATGCGAAGTCGGTGACCCGTTCGAAGACAGAGGTCCGACCGGTCAGGGTGAACTCGTCGTCGTCGCACCGCACGATGCAAGAACCCGACAACGGCAAGACGACCATCTCGAACTCCCCGGTGTCGAACATGACCCGATCGGCGCCGGGCCTCAGGGTTGCGACCCGCAGTCCGGAGTAGGTCCATCCTGCGCGGTCGGGCGTGAGATCGACGTCGTACGGTCCGTTGGCGAGGGAACCGGCCGGCTTCAGGAGATCGCTCACGCCGATCATGACGGATGCACGATCTGAACGGCCGTCGCGACGGCGCCCGCGACGTCGGCGTCGGGTGGATACAGCAGCGATCGCCCAACGACGAGTCCGCGCACATTGGGCACGGCCATCGCTCGGCGCCACTCGTCGAAAGCCGACGCTGGGTCGGGACCGGGAGCGCCGCCGAGAATGAGACCCGGCAGAGAGGTCGCCGCCATCACCCGTTCGATCTCATTCGTGGCCGGCAACTTGAGCCACGTGTATGCCGACGTCGAGCCGAGCGCCGAGGCAATCCCGACACAGCGGACCTGTTCGTCGACACTGGTGTCCAACACCGCCCGACCGTTGCTGCTCGTGTAGGCCAGCGGCTCGATCATCGCCATCAGACCGGCGTTGGCCAAACCGGTGATGAACTCGGCGCAGGCCTCGATCGTCGGCCTCGTGTTCGGATCGTCGGGGTCGATGCGCAACAGCATCTTGCCGCCGTCGAGACCCTGTTCGACGATCGAGGCCACGTCGTGACCGGTGAGCCGGTCGTCGAGTTCCCACGCGCTCCCCTGCAACCCACCGCGGTTCATCGACCCGATCGCAACCTTCCCGTCGAGCGCCCCGAGCAGGACAAGATCGTCCAGAATGTCGGGGGTTCCCATCACACCGTCGACGCCGGGGTCGGCCAATGCGGTCATTGTGCGTTGGATGAGATCGCGGCGGTTGGCCATCGCAAGCGGCTCGTCGCCAACGCCGTTGGCGCGCCGGGCGGGGTGGTCGACGGCGATGATGAACGTCGCTCCGTCGTCCGCGAGGATCGGCCGACGATGGCGACTCGCGTGGGCGGCGGCGATCGCTGTCGGGTGCAGCACACGTGTTTCGAGCAGCGTGCCCCACTGTTCATCGGAGATGATCATTTCAACACCTCGTCGATCTCGGCCGGCGTCGGCATCGCGTCGGAACACATGAGTCGGCCGGCAACGATCGCTCCGGCCGCGTTTGCTCGGCGGACGATCTCGATGGGGTCCCAACCCGACAGCAGCCCGTCACACAACGATCCACCGAATGCATCGCCCGCTCCGAGGCCACACACCACCTTGACGGGCACCGGCTCCACCACCGCACGCGTGTTCGGTGTTGCAACCAACACCCCTTCTGCGCCCTGTTTCACGATCGCGATCGAAATGCCCCGTTCGAGCAGCCGGTCGGCCGCTTGGTCAGGTACGCGTGTGCCCACCGCGATCTCACATTCATCTCGGTTGCCGACCGCCACGGTCGCATAACCGATCGCCGGCGAGATGTGCTCGGCCGCCTCCTCCGGCGAGTTCCAGAACATCGGGCGATAGTCGAGATCGATGACCGTGTGGGATGCACGACCGCGAGCGCGCAATGCGGTGATCGCGGCCGAGCGGCTCGGCTCTTCGGCGAACCTGGATCCGGTGAGCCAGAACAAAGGTGCGCTACGAATCGAGTCGATGGGTAGGTCCTCGACCGAGATGTTCATCTCTGGCCCGCGAGGCTCGCGATAGAAGAACAACGATGGTTCCTCAGGGGGCATCAGCTCGCAGAAGACAACCGGGGTCAGCAACTCTGGATCGGTGGTGACGTAGCCGTCGTGGACCCCGAAGGCCCGCAGGCCCTGCCTGATGAAGGCGCCGAATGCGTCGTTGCCGACCCGGTTGATCACCGCCGCTCGTCGACCGAGCCGGGCTGCGGCGACGGCCACGTTGGTGGGGCTTCCCCCGATCGATTTCCGAAACGTCGAGACGTCTGCGAGCGGCACATCGTGCTGCTCTGGGTACATGTCGACCGATGACCGGCCGAAGGTCAGGACTTCTATCTCGTGCAGATCAAATGCGGGGGCCAAGGCGGGTTCCCTCCAGGATGGTGGGCCGCTGCAGGCTCAGTTTTCATCGGATTCGAGTTCGTGGGCGAGCGCCTCGAGTTCCGCTCCGCCGGCCATCATCTGCACCAGTTCATCGCGGGGCAGATCCTCCTTGGCGAAGTTGCCCAAAGACTGACCACGGTTGAGGATCATGAAACGGTCGCCAACTGGGTACGCATGATGCGGGTTGTGAGTGATGAAGATCACGCCGAGGCCGCGGTTGCGCGCGGCGATGATGTACTTCAGCACCACGCCGGACTGCTTGACCCCGAGTGCCGAAGTCGGCTCGTCGAGAATTAGCACCTTCGCTCCGAAGTACACGGCGCGTGCGATGGCCACCGACTGGCGCTCGCCACCCGACAGCGTGCCAACCGGCTGGTCGGTATCGCGAATGTCGATGCCCATCCTGGACATCTCCTCCTTCGCGATCGCCTTCGCCTTCTTCACGTCGACGGTTCGCATCGGCCACACACCCTTGGTGGGTTCGGCACCGAGGAAGAAGTTCCGCCACACCGACATCAACGGAACCATCGCGAGGTCCTGATACACGGTGGCGATTCCAGCATCGAGCGCTTCACGGGGTGAGTCGAAGTTGACCTTCTTGCCGGCGAGTTGGATCTCGCCTTCGTCGTGTTGGTGCACACCGGCGAGAATCTTGATGAATGTGGATTTTCCGGCGCCATTGTCGCCGAGAACGCAGGTCACTTCGCCTGCGTTCACGTGCGTGGTCACACCTTGCAACGCAATGATGTTGCCGTAGAACTTGCCGACGTTGTCGAGATCGATCAGATTAGTCATCGGGAGGCCTCCGCCTTGGAACGAATAAAGTTGTTGCTGATCACCGCTGCCAACAAGATGACTCCGAGGAAGGCGAATCGCCAGTCGGAGTTCCAGCGAGCGGACGGGATGCCCTGCCGTGCCATGGCCATGATGAAGGCGCCAATCGCGGCACCGAAGGCAGAGCCATAACCGCCGGTCAGCAACGTGCCACCGACAACGGCGGCGATGATGTACTCGAACTCGAGGCCATTGCCGGTACCCGACTGAATCGTGTTCAACCGGAATGCCAGCAGCAAACCGACCAGCCAGGCCGCGGCCGAAACGATCATGAACAACTGCGTCTTGGTTCGAGCAGCGGGGACACCGATCTGGCGGGCTGCCTGCTTGTTGCCGCCGACAGCGAAGATCCAGCTGCCGAACTTGGTCTTGCCGAGCACGAGGGTCGCCACAGCTGTGACGCCGAGGAACCAGAGGAATTCGACTCGGAACTGGGCAGGCGGGATTCCTGCGTCGACCTCATCTTGGACCGTGAACAACAGCCGGACGAAGACCCCCGCGATCAGTGCGGTGAGACCCACGATTGCCGTGCGGCCCGCCAGCCGATCGGCGACGGTGTCACCTTTGCGTCGCTGCTGAAACCCTCCGCTGACCAACGCCCAGCAGGCGATCATCAGCGCACCAGCGAGCACGACCGAGAATGCCTCGGACCTGAACTTTTCGACACTGGATTGCCCACGGATGAAGAGGGCTAGTCCGAGCAGCGCTGCAGAGACGATCAGCAGAACTGCGGTTCGTGACGCCGGCGTGATCCGGCCGACCTGGAGTGCAACGACGGCGAGTACGGTCATGCCTCCAACGACGAGCGTCCCGAACAAGATCGCCCGCAGGCCCTGCTCTGTGGTCATGAACATGAACGCATAAATACCGAAGACACCCATGAATCCAAGCCAACCAATGTGCACGAATCCCTGGATGCGTGCCTCGTGAGAAGTGTTGAGGTGGTCACCTTCACGGCGATACGCCAGCCAACCACTGAGCACGCCGGCGAAGATCACCACTGGCCACTTCGCCCAGCCGATCAGGTCAAGGACGATCTCTTGGGACTCGACCCCGAGCCGCCACGCAAGCACGACACCGAGGCCGATCGCTGCGAGACCACCGAGCAGGAGATACAAATGTGTTCCCTCCAGGGTGACCGAACCGAGCGACTGGCGCTCGTAGCGCCATATTCCAAGGCCAACGAAACCGACCAGTCCCGAGATTGCGAAAAGGACTGCAATCAATGTGTTGGCTCCGACTCCGTCGGTGGAATGCATCAACACGATGCCGACGACTGCGCCGGCGATGCCAGCGAGGAATGCGAACATGCCCGTCGGGTTCAGCGTCGTACGGCGCTGGAAGTTGAACTCGTACACCGCCAGAGCGAGCAACAGGATGCCGCCGAGCACAAGAACCGTGTAGATCGGATCTCGAGCTTCCCAGACGTGGTCGTTGCGACTCCACGTCGAGCCGAAGATATTCACAAAGAAGTCGTATCCATGACCCTCGTCGATTCTGCCGACCGAGATGTTGTCGATGATCTTCTTCGAAAAGCCAAGTTTGAAACCACGAAGCACGAAGAACATCGCCAGGGTGACGATGAAGCTCGGCAAGGCGGTTTTTTCGACCATCACGCCGTTCACCCAGCCGATGCCGAGTGCGACGACCAGCGAGATCGGGATGGCGATAAACAAGCTGAGCCCGGCACCACCAAGTTCTCCGACATCCTTGACCAATAAGATGGTGACAATACCCAAGGTGCCGGTTGCGGCACCCGACGACAGGTCGAATTCGCCTCCGATCATGAGCAGTGAGACCGCTACGGCCATGATGCCAAGCGTTGAGGCAACCGCCAGAACTGGCATGATGCCGCCTGCCTGGCCGAAACCTCCGGCGACTGCCCAGAAGAACGCCCAGATTGCGGCAGCGCCGATAATTGCGCCGATCTCCGGACGAATCAACAGTCGTTGAAAGACCCCTCGATACGCAAGGCGCTCGTCGCCCCCGCCAGCATCCGCTGGCGGTTCGCTAGCTTTCTCGTTCGATTGTTCCCCGATGGCCGCGGCCGCGTCTGTCATTTCTTTCCCCATTCAGTGACAACGAGGTCCCCCCCTCGTTGTCTCTTACAAGTGACGTTATCCGGGGCGAACCTGGCGGTTCGCCCCGGACCTCGTCGTGATTACTTCACTTTCGTGAGTCTGTCAGTTAGCGGGTACCCGCATCGACAAGAGCGACAACAGCATCAGCGTTGCCGGCGTCGATGAAGCCCGGTCCGGTTAGGATCGGCAGACCGCCACCGGCGGTGTTCTGGTTGGTCACCTCGAGGTAGAGCAGGATGATCGGCAGGTACCCCTGGAGGTACTGCTGCTGGTCAACGGTGAACAGGATCTTGCCCTCTTGAATGTTGGCAAGCAGGTCCGGGGTCACGTCGAAGCCACCGATGATCAGGTCACGTCCGAGTGCCTCGGATGCCCGCAGACCGGACAGCGCAATAACCGGGCCAACACCCTGGAAGGCGTCGATGTCAGGATCAGCGGCGAGCGCTGCGTTGATTGCAGCTTCCTGTGCTGTCTGGTCGGCGTCGAGGTCCATGAAGCTGGCAACGACTTCACCAGTGAAGGTGTCGGCGACGCCTGCACAACGCTCGCCGAGGGCGACGTTGTCCTGCTCCTGGATGCCACAAAGGATCTTGGTTGCACCAGCATCGTTGAAGCGCTTACCTGCGCCCTGACCAGCGATGAACTCGGTCTGACCGACGTGAGTTGTCGCACCGATGGCCTCGTAGTCGTTCACACCAGAGTTGATCGTGTAGACCGGAATACCGGCTTCGACGGCCGCTGTCAGCGGCGGAATCAGCTGGTCGGGGCTTGGCAGCGATGCGGCGATGCCGTCACTGCCAGCCGCGATGGCTGCTTCGATATCCGATGCCTGCACACCCGGGTCGTTGTTGGAGCCCTGCCACACCAGCTCGACACCGACGGCCTCGGCGGCTGCTTCGGCGCCACGCTTGAGGACGGACCAGAACGGGCCGTCGTCGGAGTGGGTGATCATATGGAAGGTGAGGTCGCCGGATTGGGTCTGATCGACCTCTTCTCCGCTCGTGGCGTCACCGCTCGAGTCGTCACCGCTCGAGTCGTCACCGCTCGAGTCGTCACCGCTCGAGTCTTCACCGCTCGAGTCTTCGACTGCCCCCGTGTCGTCGCTGCCGCTGTCGTCGTCATCGCCGCCACACGACGCAGCAACGAGCGCCAGCACGGGCAAGAGTGCTAGCAGCTTCTTGGTCTTGGTCTTGGTCATTATCTCCCCTTTATAAGGTGATTTGTACGAGGAGGTGGAGACGAAGTCTCGACCTGCCTCAGGTACTCGATGCTCGTTTGAACATCGAGGAGTGGACCGCTTCCCACCTCA
>Ga0255048_10000118_pt1 | contig 52652 bp, 78 predicted proteins | sample JV7_2_2_MG_FD_183619 | JGI IMG/M metagenome (GOLD analysis project Ga0255048, IMG submission 183619) | Seawater microbial communities from Jervis Inlet, British Columbia, Canada - JV7_2_2 | ecosystem: Environmental > Aquatic > Marine > Inlet | place: Canada: British Columbia | collected 2016-10-06 | reverse complement strand
GTAGATGACCTGCCCACTGATGGGTGGAGGTACTATCACCAGGATTACGCTCCCGGCACTGGAACTCCGATTGGTGATGGGTATGAAGTACCCGGTGTTAACGATCTTACAGAGTACGTCATTGATGGCGAGGCAGTTCACTTGGCAAAAGGTGATGACCTACTGCTCACTGGGGACTATCAAGTAGTGGGTGTCTATTCTGTGCGCCAGTACATGGAGAATTGGGACTATCCAAAGGAAATCTTCGACAATCTAACGGGGCGGACACCGTTCGAGGTAAGAGTGGATGCGGTAGCCAAAGGGCAAATACCACAGAATCCTCGGGTAAGTGAAGTGACCCGTGTGTACCTCCAGCAAGTGCGCAGCCCGCTAGGGCGCAACCGCAACCCACCAGATCTATCTGACCTAGCCGTGTCGATGAATGAGATGCCCATCGTCAGTCCGGAGGACCACCTTGCTCGGGCTGAGATACTGCGACATGCCTACCCAGACATTTCAGATGCTGCTCGCAGGACGTGGGACGAGCGCCTCCTTCGGAGGATCGAAGACCGTAGAGTTGTACCTGATCCACTGCCCACGCCGGGGGAGAAGGACGCTGACGGCTTTCGATTCGTTGGCTATCACATGTCTCAGGACCGTGACTTTACTTATGACCCGGACCGAAAGGGAACGTTCCTTGGAGATCCCGCACCGGGGCAGCCCGAGGATGACACTCTGTTCCCCCTCTTTGCAACGAGAACTTCTTGGGGCCTAGATAGCTGGGGCAGGTACGGCGAAGGTGGTCGCCCGTATGCTCATGAGGTATGGGTGCTTGATGATATCACTAGCTACGACTGGAACGATGAGATCCCCATTCCAAGGGGCGTTGAGGTTCGCATCAAGGGTGTCCATGAATCAGCAGGTCTGTCTAGGCGTATAGATAGCGACGGCATTCCTACCGATATCGAGATGCCGTTTCCGATGTCTACCGATGACGAGGGGTATGTCTTCCTCGGATGGCATAGCACTAACAACCCCGACTGGGAGTTCGACTCCGACGTAAAGCCGTATCACTTCAATGCGATGCTCACTGGTGAGGCCGAGCCAGAGCTAGCGCCCAAGCTATTCGTGTCTCCAGCACCGGGGCTATGGCGTGAGTACGTTCACGACGGAGCGCCCGAGGCATGGTCGCACGAGGTGTGGGTGAAGGGACCCTTCCTGGAACAGCTGAGGGCGGGCGGCAATGATGAGTTCATCATGGACATTGACGAATTCATTCTGGATGGACGCAACCAGATCAAGATCGGCCAGAGGGTCACCTTCGAGGAAGCCGATGAGTGGACCGACTACCTGACCACACTGGTCCAGGACCGAGACGATGTAGATGACTTCGGGACGCTCAATCGGCTGGGTCGAGAGATCTTTGAGAAGATAGGCATCAGAGAGGCACTCGATGAATCTGCCATTGCAAGGATCCTGCGCACCGGGGAGGGGCAGGGCCTTACCGTGGGTGAAAGCGCCTCTGAGCTTGAGCTGGACTCTGCCAAGTTCAAAAGACTACTGGCGCTCATAGACAGCGCACCACTCTCGAAGAACGTAATGTCCAAGGAAGTCCACATGTCCACTAGTCGGCTCGACAGGATGATCGCAAAGGGTGATGACTTCACCGAATACTTTGGCGTGTGGGACGCAGACCTACCTCATTTCACAAGGATGACCGGCAATCAGGAGCGGGTGGTACTGGTGGCTCGTGAGAGCAGAGCCGTTAACATCTCACCGCTAGTCCCACGGCTTAACTCTCGACAGAGCTACATTGTCTCAGGGAAGTTCAGGATCACTTCGACCAAAGAAGTAGTCACCCCCGATGGTGAAACTATCACCTTCGTTTATGTGAAGTATGTGGAGCCGACATGGCGGAGCTAGTAAGTGTAAGCATCAGTAGTGACAACGAGAGCCGGGGTCATTTGATCCTGGATGGGCAGGATATCTCTGACAAGGTGGTTGGTTTCCAGATTGCCGCCGAGCCGGGGTATGCACCCATCGTCACCCTCCACTTCGAGGCAGGGCTGGTAGAGATGGATGGGGTGGTGGTATCCCGGCGCATCGTCCCCGACAGTGAGGTATTGCAGAAGCTCCGGCAAATAGAGCCCGATGAGATAGAGGCCGAAGCATTGGCAGACCTCGGAATGGGAGATAAGATGGTGCCCAAGCTCCTAGAGCACATCATTCAGAAGGTGGAAGATGGCATTACGACTTGACAACGTAGCGGCATTCGCTGAGACACTCATGGTGGATGAGGTTCGTGTATTGCGCAACGGTCGTCGGGAGGACACCGTTACGGACAACTGGAACGAGACCACCGGCACCTACGATGCCGAGCGTGTCCCTCAGTGGCAGGTCTACCGGGGCAAGGGCATGGTCTACACCCGCAGGGTGGACTCAGGCGTTGAGGTTGAGGGCGGAGAGAAAGTTTCCCGCACTCAGTATTACTGCTCGCTCCCCTTCTCTATGAACGTAGAGATCCTGCCCGAGGATATGCTGCAAGTGCTGGCCTCAGCCAGTGACCCTACGCTGGTCAATGCAGAGTTCATCATTGAGACAGCCGACCGTGGCACTCACAGGGCAACACGTGAAGTGGCTATGATCGGGAAGATTGGCAACCCCACATGAGCGGCATCATAATCAGCATGACCGAGGAGGGCGCAAAGAGCACTCTCGGTAAGCTCAGGAAGGTGGTCAAGTATGCCAAGAAGGATTCAATGGAGGTGACTACCGAGTATGCCAAGAAGCTGCAAGAGACAGTGCGCAAGAATGCCAGTGGGCGTCCTGGACCCAACGTCATCAGCGGGGCCTACCGGGACAGCATCGAGTTCTTCGTTGAAGATGAGATGACCGCCGGAGCACGCACCGGGGCACCCCAAGCCAACCGCCTTGAGTTTGGCTTTACAGGGTCAGACTCCCTAGGGCGCTACTACAATCAACCAGCCTTCCCTCACTGGCAGCCTGCCCGTGACGAGATAGGTCCTCAGTACCTAGCCGCAATGAGAGCACGAGCCACAAGGTGGTGGGCATGAGCACCTACGAACTAATCGACCAAGTGGTGGACGTTGTAACGGCAGCCACCGGGCGTCCCTGTGGCCTTGGGGTTGTCCCTACGCCACAACCTACGGGCACGTTTAACATAGTCACCTATGGCGGCGGACCACGGCCCACAGGTGACATGGGCAGTCGCACAGCCAATCGAGACCGGCGCTTTGTAGTGAGATCTGTTGGCGCAGATGAGCGTGAGGTACAGTGGTTGAAAGATAAAGCGTTTGACGCACTGTCAGCGCCAGACTCGCTCAGCGACACACAATGGGCGTATCTCGAGGTTGACAGTGCTATTGTTCCTGATGGAGAAACGCTCTATTCATCCACCGACACCTACATCGTGAGAGTGTGACATGGCCGACAGTGAAATCGTAGGGATCATCCACCCGGATCGACCTCTATCAGCACCAGCATCGACAGCAACCCTCAAAGCCTTCAAGGCAACGTGGGAGCCTCTCGGCTGGATCCTTGCGGAACCGGACCAAGAATTGGAGGAGCCGGACACCGCACCGGATCCCATAGAAGAAGAGGAAGAGGACGACCAGTTCTCTCAATACAGTGACCGGGAGGTCTCATAATGCCAAGGTTTATGCGCAAAGGGATCACGAAGGTCTACTTCGTCGATACCTTCACCGATTACACAACTCCATTGACATCAGAATTTTCTGGTGCATTGGCGCTTCACACTGAGATGAGTGAGATGAACGGCTTTACGTTCTCCAACTCACCCATCCAGACTCCAGATATGGACACCAAGTTCGTATCCCAGATTCCTGGTGAAGATACCACGGAAGACTCAGGCATCGTGTTCTACGAGAACCGTGGCGGCTCGGGTAACAACCCAGTCCAAACAGGTCTCGTCAAGGACGACACCGGGTTTGTCTGTATCTTCGCCGACGGTCTCGCCGGGGCCTCCCCTGCCGATGCCGACGTCACAGAGGTTTGGCCCGTCACCGTGTCTTCCAACTCCCGCCGCTACTCGGCAGGCAACGAAGCTGCGATGTACGAGATCAAGTTTGCGACGACCGAAGAGCCACAGGCTGACGTAGCACTCACCACCTGATCACCCACTAGGCATTTAAGGAGCCTCCAATGCCAGAAGCAGAAAAGAAGACATCGAAGAAGCAACCCCTCGACCATCTGCGAAGTCTTAAGCAGCCGGTCACTCGGACAGTGCGTATCCTTACCGATAGCGATATCGGTGAGGAATACGCCCGTCTCGAGAAGCAGGAGCGAGCACTCGAGCGCCGCCTCACAGCTAGTGAGTCCAGTGGCAATCCGAACCCAGTGCTCATTGCCGAGCACAAGACAGTGGACGACAAGCTGGAAGCCTTGCGCAAAGACGTTGAGGACAACTCCATCCTGTTTAAGTTCCGCTCCATCGGTCGTAAGAAGTTCGACCGCATCCAAGAGCAGCACACACCCACTGCCGAACAGCAGATTGAGTTTGACGAGAACAAGGGCGACGACCCGGCCCTCGCCAACGCCAAGATGCCCTTCAACTCAGACACCTACCCACGGGCGCTGATAGCAGCCTGCATCATTGAGCCAGAGGTTACAGAGAATGACTGCCTCGAATGGTTGGACGATGACACCTGGAACGAGGCTGAGATTGAAGCCTTGTTCACTGCGGCAATGGAGGCCAACACTCAGCGCCGGGTGTTGGACTTGGGAAAAGGCTAAGGGTCGACGGGCAGCTTCGTTTTGAACTGAGCTACTGCGTCCCGGCAGGCATTCCGCACAGTGTTTTCCTTGCGTGGGACGAGATCGACCAAGACAAGGCCCTTGCATATACACTGAACGAAGCATTGAAGTGCAATCGTTGCGGCACATATATGGAAGACTGGATGGACGAAGAAGGTAGGGCAGTAGAGCCTCCACCGTTTATGGTAGAGACAAAGCGGTGTTGGGGTTGCGTTGCCCAATCCGACGAACAGTCACAATTCCCCAAGGACGAGGTGGGTCTACACACCCACTTTGAAACCTGGAGGCCAGAACCCAAGGACTAGTCTTGAACGAATACATCAAGATCGCATTGCAAGCAAACCCAGCGGGACTTATCGCCGGGTTCTCTCAGGCCGAGGGTGCGGTCCAGAAGTTCGCGGCGGCGTTCCAAGTTGCCAATGCAACCGTTCAAGCTGGCGGCAATATGTATGCCGAGGCCCAGAAGTCCATCCGGAAAATGGGCGTGGGCATCGGAGGCGTCTCGGCAGGGTCTGCGGCATACTTCGCACTAGCTACTAAGAATGCAGCCGGGTTGCAGACCCAGTTGAAGAACGTACAGTCACTCACCAAGGTCAGCAACGCTGAACTAGGCGAGCAGGGGCAGGGCATTCTCGAGATGTCCACCAAGCTGCCACAGTCAGCCGACGAACTCGCCGACGGCCTGTATGACATATCGTCATCTGGCTTCGAGGGCGCAGCGGCCATGCAGATCCTGGAGCACAGCTCAGTCGCAGCCTCTGCCGGTATGACTAGCTCGGCAGTGGCAACCGAAGCCGTGGTAGCCGCACTGAATGCTTACGGACTAAGTGCTGCCGAAGCCGGGGACGTAAGCGACACCATGTTCCAGACAGTGAACCTCGGTGTTATCAGGTTCGAGGAACTCGCCTCCGGCATGGGGCAGTGGGTTGGTATGGCCTCCGCCCTAGGCGTTGAGTACGACGACGCTATGGCGGGCATAGGCACAATGACGTTGGCGGGCATCAAGCCAGACCAGTCAGCCACCTACCTGTCACGTGTGATGCAGTCCTTCCTTCAGACCACCGAGCTCATGGAGAGCTCTGTGAAGGACCTCGGGTATAGCAGCGCCAAGGCGATGCTTGATGCCAACGGGCTTGGCGAATCAGTGCTCATGCTTGATGGGTACACGAAGTCAATGGCTAAGACCACAGGCATCGATGCCTCGGTAGCCTTTAATGATTTGTTTGGCAGCATTCAGGCATCCCGTGGTGCCATGGCTATCTCTGCCAACGAGGGGCAGAACTACGCACGAGTCGCAAGCCAGATCACTAACGAGACAGCGAGGGCTGGCGCAGCGCAGGACGCCTACGCAGTGCAGAGTGAATCTGTATCAATGAAGTTCAAGAACCTCTCGAACAGCCTCAAGGCGAACAGCATTACTGTCGGGCAGTATTTCCTAGGTCCCTTGGGAATGGCTCTCGAGATGGCGACCAAGCTCTCCAACACGATCTTCGCCCTCCCCGACGGGCTTAAGAAGCTGGGCGCTGGCTTTGCCGTCGTAGGCACCGCCGTAGGTGCTGCCTTAGCTGGTCTCATGGTCCTAGCACCGGGCATGATCATAAGTTGGATTGCATCCATTGTTGCCATGAAAGCTGCCGGTGTAGCTGCGGGACTTGGAATGCTCAAGCTCGCTGCCGGATTGAAAGCGGTAAGCACATACCTAGGCATCGGGAAGATGATCAGTCGAATACAGAAGCTCGGCTCCTTCGTGATGAAGTTCGTCAGGCCACTCCTCACTCTCCCCGGCATGATGGCTTCCCTTGGTGCCTTCCTCGCTGTTGAATCCTTGTTCATCTTTGACGGGCTTGAGAAAGCTCGAGAGGAGGGTGAGCGTCTGGCAGAGGTGTTCACCGATGGCTTGGACACAAGCTCCTTCCTGAAGATGAAGGGCGCTCTTAGTGAACTGAATGATGAGATCACAGTTTCTAAGGAGAAGCTAGTAGAGCTCGGGGATGAATCTCAACGAACCGTGGGCGGCAACGAGACCGCTGACTTCCTAATGGGCTACGTCCCGTTCCTTGGCGATGCAGCCCAAGGCAGGAACGAGGAGAGGACCAAGCAGGCAGCTTATGTTGACGGGCTTGAAGAAGACGTTAACGAGCTCAACGCCATGGAGACACGTCGCAAGGCAATGGCGTTTGCTGGCATTGCAGCGGCAAATGATCGCAGGGTTGGGGTTGATTACTCGTCAATTCAGGGGCCGGATGCAGAGCCACTAACAACTACCAAGCGCAAAGGTGGGGATCAAAAGGATCTTATCGGAGACAACATAGAGGAGCTCAACCTTTCGCTGCTCGATGCGATGGACCCCTATGACATTCACTTCCTGGAGGAAGACTTCGATGCTCAACTAGAGAGCATGTCAGAATCAACTGGGCGTACTGTCAATGGAATGATGACTGACTGGTCTCGACTTGCAGAGGTCGAGGGATTCTCCATGGATGACCTTGACCCCGAGACCTCAGACAACGCTGCCGAGAACATTCAGCAAGTGTCTGATGCTTACGCACACCTAAGCGGCATGAGTCCTAACATGCAGGAGGCGAAGATATCCTTTAAGGAAATCGCCTCTAGCGCAGACAGCGCCAAGTCGAGTATCGACAAGCTAGGCGAAGCACTAAGCAAATACATCGAGGCTTCCCTCGGCCCAATGATGGCCCGGGACGCACTCGAAGGCTTGGTCAACGACACTTACGAAACAGTGGAGGACATCAAGGAAAACAGCGACCTCGGCGAAGCAATGAACTTCGAGTCCTTCCACGAAGATGCCATCGACCTGCGAAGCAACTGGGCCAACATCACACAGGGCATGATCGAGGACACCACCGCATGGGCAGCCTCACAGGGCGAGGTCACCGCAACTGACATCAATCAGTACCTCCAGGACAGCATCAAGAGGATGCGGGACTACGGCGCTGAGATGGGTCTCAGTAGCGAGTTCGTTGAGAGATTCGTTGGGGACTTGCAGTCGGTGATAAGCAACGGCGACATAGACATCGCCTTCAACACAAACATCGCAGATGCCACCGGGGAAGTTGAACGCTTCCTTATCACCAGTGGCGTAGCCAAGATGGGCGACGACCCCAAGGTCATGACTGCCGAGATAGAAGCTAAGTTCAGGTCAACCGGCACGAACATGACGGAGTACCTAGAGAGCATCGGGGCCAAGGACCAGCAGATAGACGTTATCTACCAACTCCTTCGGGTGGGTGCATGGGACAGCCTTGAAGAAACGGTTGACGAGCTAACCACCGCTGACAACCTAGATGTGATCCAAGCCGTGGTTGACGTAAAGATACAGAACGAAGGAGCGCCTCTCACAGAGGGAGATATCTCCGGCATCGCAGACCAGTTTGAAGATCTTGATGCCGGGGAGGTAGACCTGATCGTCTCTGCCATTGGTAACGGCAACGACTTCCTCGCCATCACCGACATGCTTGCCACGGCAGTCAAGGAAAAGGAAGACCTAGAGATAATTGCGGATGGCAGCACAATCGGGCCAGTCAATTCTCAGCTAGCAACCCTCAACGGCTTGCTCACCACGGCACAGGGCAACTCCAACATCAACGTGCAAGTGAACTACAACGAAGGCCCCAAGCCTGCCGGGATCACAGGCATCACGGTTCCCGGGAAGGGCCTCGGCGGTGCCGCCGCTGGAGCCGATCCGGGAACAGACATGTTCGGAAGTATTCGCAGGTTTGCCGAAGGTGGCGTCCAGGAGACACCGGGGACAGCCAACATCTACAAGCCACAGACCCCGTATCGCATATTTGCCGAACCCGAGACGGGTGGCGAAGCATACATACCACTAGCCCAGAACAAGAGAGATCGAAGCCTCGCCATCCTTGGCAGCGTCGCAGGTATGTTCGGCTATCAAGTCACCCGGTATGCGGAGGGTGGTTTGGCAGGGCGCTTCCGTGACGACAAGGACGACAAGAAAGACGGCGGTGGCGGCGGTAGCGGCGGTGGCAAGAGCAAGACTGCCGAGGCCCATGAGAAGGCTGCTGAGGATCAGCAGAAGGCAGCCGACGATCAGCAGAAGGCAGCCGAGGATGCCCGCAAGCGAGAGCGTGATGTCTGGAACTACAAGTACGAAATTGATTGGAGCCTCGGCCCAATCGAATACGCAACCAACCTCCTCAATCAGATGTCTCAGCTCGAGGCATACAGCGACGAGTGGATGGAGCTTGGCAAAGAAGTTCACTCCATGCAGGACGAGCTACAAGCAACCGGGCACGCCGCCCAAGACTTCTTCCATGATGCTGACCTCATCGACGAGTCGCAGTTCCTAGGCTTCCTCGAGGGGCGTGTCGGCGAAGTACGAGCCTTCAGCGCAGAGTGGTGGGACCTTGGTAGTCAGATCGTGGCGCAGAAGCGTCAGATCATCGAAGACCAGTGGGACCTAGAAGACACACTGGACAGCACGGGCAACCAGTCCATCAGGAATCGCATCGTCCAGCTCAAAGAGCGCATGGCGGTCGAGAAGAAGTACTCCCAAGAATGGTGGGAGGTTCGAAATGAGGTGATGGACAAGCAGTGGGATATGTATAAGTTGGAGGTCAGGTACGGCAAGATCAGCAACGCCGAATACGTTACCTTCCTAGAGAAGCGTCTCACCACTGTCGAGAAGTTCAGCGATAGCTGGTCAGAGATCATGGATGAGCTCAACGCCATCCAGAGCGAAAGCCTCACCAAGACAGCCGACCTGTTTGGTACATTCAACGGGCGCATGGCTCTCAGCAGTCGCAGCGTCATCAAGTTCCTCGAGCGGCAGATCACAGTCGCCACGGAGTTTGCGCAGAGCATAGAGCTCATACGTTCAAGTGGAATGTTCGATCCAGCGTTCCTTCAAAGCCTCATCGACATGGGGCCGAGCGGGCTAGGGCTTGCCGGGGCAATAGCAGACGCCATCGGCACTGGCGATGCAAGCACCATCGCAGATCTTATCAACCAAGCCACAGACGTAGGGGCCATCAACGCAGCCAGCTACGACTCAGGCGGTTACCTACCACCGGGGTACACGTTGGCCTACAATGGCACGGGTCAGCCCGAGCGAGTCGGTGGTGGAGACACAACCGTCAACGTGAACGTAACGGGAACCTTCAACAACGACAACGACATGGACCGAGCAGCACAGCGCATCAAGTTCGCACTGACGGAGGCAAGCTAAATGATCACCCTTACGAACGACAACCCGACTATCGGAGCTAATGCGTTCGTATTCACCAAGGCCAGCGGGGTAAGGATTCGCAAGTTCGACCCCGGACACCCCACGGTGCGTGAAGTGGTTGACCCCATCCCAGGAGCGCACGGCACACAGGACTACACACAGTTCTTTGGCAGTCGAGTGCTGACCCTGGAGTTCCAGATCTACCCACCGTGGGCAGACCAAACTGTTACTCGTCGTCAGATCATTGACAACCTACGCTCGCTCTGCAACCCGGTCCTGCGCCCATACCTCGTTGAAGAGATGAACGGCGAGGAGGCTCGTCGCATCATGCTTCGCCCAGACACAATGACGATGCCCTATGAGCTACCCCATACCAACGCAGTACAGATGAGCTTCATCGCACCCACTGGTCTCTGGGAGTCTGCCATCGAGACAATGGTCAGCCTTCCTGCCGCAGGCGTGGAGGCACCGGGCCTAGGGCGTACCTACGACCGCACATACCCGGTGAGCTACCCAGCCAAGGAGCCCAGTGGCACCGGTTATGTCACCAACACTGGGAACATCAACGCCTACCCAACGCTACGCATACGAGGCCCCTTCACCGCACTGACGGTTGGCAACATCACCACGGGCAAAGACCTGGAGCTCCCTTACTACGGAATTTCTGCCGGTGAGTGGCTGGACATTGATCTGAAGAACCACACGATCTACGAGAACGGCAACCCATCAACAACGAAGTATGACGAAGTGGACTGGGAAATGAGTGACTGGTGGGACCTCGTTCCGGGGGTCAACCTGCTCAAGTTCACACCCGCCGGATACACTGGAGACACTGCGCTCGAAGTTACCTTCCGTCACGCTTGGATCTAAGGAGATCTAATGGCAATCTTGCAACCCAACTGGCTACAGAACGGCGATTACGTTGCCCGCCTAGATCGTCTACTGATACAGGCGCTCGTTCCTACCGGCGGTGTTACCTCGCCATTGGCCCTCAAGCCCAGCGAGCAAGGCTCGCCAGACATGACGGTAAAGATACTTGCCGGGGCAGGGTTCGCACCGGGCACTGATGTAACGCATCAGGGCATGTACCACGCCTACGTCGATGCCGAGGCTGCATCGCCAACCTTCTCGGGCACACTGCCATCGGCAGGGCAGACACGTAAGGACTTGGTCTACCTAGCCATCAACGACCCGGACGCACCGGGGCCAGCCGGGGACGATGCAACCATCAAGATCGAGCAGGGCTCTTCCATCGCCGTAGGCGGCACTCCGGTCATAACTGAGCCGGGGCAGACCTTCATGCCTATCTGCGCTGTGACGCTGCTCAGCACGACCAGTAGCATCACCGATTCCATAATCGAAGATCTTCGCACACTGTGTGGCGGCGTAGACCACGTCGGGACCATCCAGGAGTGGGCCGGAGATGGTTCCCTTATGCCTAGCGGGTGGGTGCTCTGTGACGGGGCTGTGCTTGACGCCACCGTCTATCCCGAGCTCCTAGAGATAGCGGGCAGCACCTACGGCGGTGACGGGTCAACCACCGTCGGCGTTCCAGACATGGTCGACCGTATGCCGGTCGGGGCTGGCAACCTCTACAGTCGCAACGACCAAGGCGGCGCAGAATCCGTCATCCTTGTTGCAGCAACGATCCCAACGCACACCCACCACAACAATCACGGTCACGCCGACAGCTTCGTGGTCAATGGCACTGGCACTCACTACCACAACGTCGGAGGGAAATTCGCAGTCGAGGCATTCGGCTACGGCGTAAACATCGGCGGGACAGTTGGCTTCTCCACCAGTCCGAGCACTCTGGCCGGTGGTGGTCACTCTCACACTGTCGGAGGGTCTGTCAGCAACTACACCGGAGACACTACCGGAATGGTCGAATCGAATGGTGGCAGCCACGAGAACATGCCTCCTTACAAGGCAATCAACTTCATCATTCGGGTCGCATGAGTCGTGCCCTCGTACTCCTTCACCCTTGGAACGCCAACTACTGAGCAATACGAGTTCAGGCCCCTCAACCCTACGATTGATCTGCGCCTGAAGGAGAACGCAACTGTTAACTTCTCCCTTAACTTGTTCGACCCGGTGGCCTCATACATCGTCGAGCTGATAACAGAGCTAAGGGTGTACCGAGATGGCATCAAGCTATTCCAGGGGCGCATCGTCCCATCGCAGGACAGCATCAACGGTGACGGCAGTGGGTCCACGGCGTTCACTGCCGTTGACTACCGGGGCCTGCTCGGTGGATGCTACATCTACGATTACGACAGGTCGTTCTGGTTTGACGAGGACGTAGCCGTCATAGCGCAGGAATGTGTGGAGTGGCGGCAGGCTCGCACTGGTGGCGACTTCGGCATCACCTTTGGCGTTGGGTTCCCTGCCCTTGGCGTGGTGCGAGACAGCGTGGAGTTCCCACCGGGCACAAGTATCGGGGAAGGCCTCAACGGGCTACAGGAGTCCAAGGTGCGTGGGTTCGACTGGGAGGTTGACTCCGACCGGGTGATGAACTTGTGGGATAAGCGGGGCACGACCAGCACCAAGCGTCTTGACTACCTAGGCACATTCAATGATCTAACTCGGACATACAAGTCCGAGGAGTTCTCCAACGCCGTTCGGGCAAGCGGCGGAGACCAACCAGTCCCAGAGGTCGTTGAGGCTGTTGGTTTAGCCTCCGACCCTCGGGGGCGGTGGGAGAAGGAAGTGTCGTGGCCCGATACAGAGACGCAGGAAACACTGGACGACCGCATCGAGTGGTTGCTCGAGCAGGAATACAAGGTGCCCGAAGAGTATCAGTGCAAGCTCGTCCAAGGCTTCTGGCAGGGGATCGCCCACTACGGGCTTGGTGATGTTGTCACCATGAGCATCGACCAAGGAAGACTGAGCGTCAACAAGCAGGTGCGAGTCCACGGCATCAGCATTAGCCTGCCGAGTGATAGCTCACCTAGAGAAGATATCACCCTGGAGCTCAAGTGAAACCAGAACAGGTACTTGCCAAGGCCATCGTCAATGACGGTAAGCGCATAGGCACTCTCGAGCGCATGGGCTCGTCTCACAAACGCTCACCCACACGAGGCAAGTGGCAGGCACCCACGCTCCAGGGAGACTGGGTTGACCACAGTGCCTCTTGGTCTTCGTCGGGATTCGCACTAGACAATGATGGGTGGGTTCACCTCAAGGGCCTTATCCGTGGCTCTGGGACCAGCGCCATCTTCACCCTCCCGATCTCTTGCCGCCCGGAGCAACGCCACCTCCTCCCCGTCAAGGTGAGTTCAGGGTATGGCTATATTGATGTGACCCCGGCAGGGGTTGTTACTATGACCGCCCTTGTCGGAAATACTTCCACTTGGGTCTCGCTAGACGGGGGCTCTTTCCCGCTGGAGTCTTGGCCTTCCGATGCCACACCCATGCAATGGGGAGAGCATCCGCTCGCTTCCCGGTGGACAGGCGGCATTGAGCCAGAACCATTCATCGGCTTCTCAACCCCATGGACTCGCAGACATGCCGGTGGCTTTGGAGTGTGCTCTGGCGTAACGACCACCGCCTTCTCCACGGCCACTTCGCCAATGGTTCTCTTCAACATGCCCGGTGGCCCACGATCGATGTATAGCTCCATAGGAGTTGCGCTCGCAAAGACCGCAGGGGGCACACCCTTCCTCCACAGGATCAGCCCCAACACGGACGCCATCTATTCCCTGAATCCTGGATACGATCCGGGGCAGTGGTGGAGCTTCAATGGGGTTCAGTTCCCCACCATGGAGTGCTTCTACGAAGAGGATGGGATTGAAAGGGATCAATGCACCATCGTTACCGGAACTGCTCATCCCCATTACAATCCGAATATTGATATCTACCGAGACCGCATGGGGCAAATACACATCACCGGGCTTCTGACCGTTACCCCGTCGACCTCTACGCATTTGCTCACCCTGCCCGCTGGCTGGGAGCCGGATAAGAACATCATCATGAAAGCATTTGGGGGTACCAACGGCGGCATCGCCTCTACGGCTATCATTGCTCTAGCCGTTAACACCGATGGCACCGTCACCGTAAACCAAGGAAGCTCCGGCGGCTGGTGTAGCTTTGGTGAGTCCTATTGGCAAGACAATAGCTAGGATACAAACATGGTCGCTCAACGAGGTAGTAACTGGAGGCTCGCCCCGAGCCTAATCGCCATGGTGGCAGAGGCGAACAAGATCGCACCCAGTCGCAGCAAGCGCAGTGACGGATCCATAGGTGACGCTAAGCACTCTGCCCGGTACAGCGACCACAACCCCGATGGTGGATGGGTAGATGCAGTAGACATCACCCACGATCCCAGGGGAGGCTTTGATGCTCATGCCAAAGCTCGGGACATAGCCCGACGCAACGACAACCGCATCAAGTACATCATCAGCAACGGCCAGATCCACAATCGCAGCCGAGGTGATCAGCCCGGAGCATGGCGGAACTACACTGGCCGCAATCAGCATACCCAACATGCCCACTTCTCGATAATGAATAGCGGTCGGTCAGATGCCCGACCTTGGTTTATTGCGACACCCAAAGCCCCAGTCTTCAACCCATCAACCCAAGCAGAGGACGATCTAATGATGCTCGTAAAGGCAACAGGCACGAATGGTATCTATGCCACTAACGGCCTGACCAAGACACACGTGACGACCAAGAGGAACGTAGAGATCTACCAGTTCCTTCTGGCCTCAGCCGGACAGCCCACCAACATCGGCGATGTTGAATCGGGATGGCTAGACGCGATCCCCGCTAACAAATAAATCTAACCGGGGCGAATGATGGCCGAAACCCACTTCCAAGCAGATGCGGGAGTCTGGTGGCTAGCTATATCGGCCTCGGCGGCGGCGGGCCTCGTCGTCTGGGGTGCTATACGGGGCGACTCGGTGAATCTGCGTTGGGCAATTTGGATTCCGCGCATGTTGTTAGGCGGATCGGCGGTAGTTGTAGCGGTTTCCTATTGGGTAACTATCGCCTACGGCGGCGACGTCGGCCAGAGAATGCGCGAGGGTGCGGGTTGGGTGTTGTGGCCTGCGATGGCGTGGACTGCGTGGGCCGGGGTCGCCTGCTCCCGCCGGTTGGTCGAGAATATCGGAGAACCGGGCGACAAAGAGGAAGCGGGAACGTGATGGCAGCCGAGCTCCCCGTCGCAGCGTGGGCAGGTATCACCGCAGCGATCGCTGGGGTCATCGGATGGGTGACGAATCACCGCACCGACAAGGCCGACGCTGCTTCTTCGTTAACGGCGTCAGCGGTCGCGATCATCAACGAACTACAAGAAGAAGTTAAGTCGATGCGCGAACGGCTGGCGCTAGTGGAAGCTGAAGTGCGCGAGTGTGAGGACCGTTACCGCGGCCTGCTGCACCAGATAGAAACCCAAGAGGATTGACGGTATGAGCAAGCGAGTGCGCAAGCTGGAGCGAAGAGTTAGCCTAATCGAGAAGCATCTCAAAGATCTAGGAATACCCCTACCTAACGGAGACAACAATGCTGAACCGAATCAAAAGTAGCCCCGTCCCTTTCTTTGGCCTCCTTCAGGGTCTTTGGCTGGCAACACTCACACTTGCCGCTGCCTTCGAGTGGTGGCAGTGGAGCTCAGATCAGGAAGCTGCCGTAAGCGCAGGTTGGTTAGCACTGACCGGCGTTGCCACTTGGCTGCTCACTGGCAAGACTAGCTTCGCCGTCACGCCGGTTGAGAACCCCAAGGACAATGACCTCACCCCACTGGTTCCTTCGGTGCCTGAAGCCGGACACCCGTGAGCGCCTTCGAGTATAACACTTGGCAGTGGTGGTTTCGTGGGCTACGCAACGCTCGCATCGCAACCAGCGATGCCCCGGCAGACCGCCCACTAGACACTGCCGAGGTGACGGCTATAACCGACGCCCCTTGGCTCTCCTCTGAACGCAGCGCACAGGTCGCAAACAAACTTGTTGAGATGCCACAGCCATGGAGGGCACAGGCCAGCTTCGGTGGACGATCCATGCAGCGGGCACACCCCTTCAAGAAGGTGAACGTGCCCATCAACAACACCTATAGCGGGAAGCAGTACCCCGCAGTCATTCCCAATTCAATGACCGGGCAGTTCTGGGTTGAAGGCAACCCTGCCCCGCTGTGGGCGATGGCCGCATCCGTTCCCTATGACAAGCATGTGATCCTCTGCCATGATGACGGCAGAAGCACAGAGCTTATTGGTGTCAGCAGATGGGGCAAATATCGTGCCCTCGGTTGTGCACGCTGGACACCGGAAGGCGTCCTGGAGTATCCCGAGGATGATCGTCCCGTCACATGGGGTGGCAAGCAGATGAGCCGCCAGATACTTGATGCTAGAGACCAACCCCACCGGCTAGCGATTACCATCCAAGGTAGCGACGAAGAGCCAGAGTTCTTCCCGTGGAAGGGCGTTTGGCTGGCACTAGACCCGGCCAAAGCTCCTACCGGGCTACCCGCCCCGGCTCAACGAGTGGTTGACATGCTCGTTACCCACGGGTGCACCGTCGAGGACCATGGTGGCAAGAACACCCTCAGCATTACCGAGGGCGCTCAATGGGCTGGCATTGACTGGCAAGGGGTCCACATACCGCTGTCGTCCTTTGCCGTAGCGCAGTAGTCACTAGCCCTTACGCAGTACCGCTAGGGCCGGAGAGACCGGGGTAGGTGTGGTATGGCACCCACCCCGGTGCTCTCGACGGCTTAAACGGACACACAGGGCGTCTTAGGTGAGAAGGCTTTGCACCTTGTCATAGACCCCGTAGCGACGGGCACGGCCTAGCGCACCCTCTCGCTCTGCATCACTGAGCTGACGCTTGTTCTTCTCGGCAAGCGCAACCAGGACTTCGGTGTCCCGGATGCAGACGCTGCCTAGTATCTTCATAGCTCGTTCGGTAGGATCTGTCATTGCCATGCCGCCTTTTCGTCGAGCATCCATTCGGCGTTCTGGATGGGCATCACATAGCCGATGCCCCTCTCAACGTCCCACTCGTCGCTAGGAACCCCTGCCTTGGCATTGGCAGAAACTCGATCCCGAATGGTGCACCCTCGGTCGAAGTCTGCCGTGAAGGGGCAGTGGCCTAGCTGATAGCACACCGGCTTGAACAAGTTGGTGCTTTCAACCAAGAGTCTTCCACCTTCACTGTGGTCCCTGATGGAGTTCTTGATCTGGTTGAACACCTCACGCCAGACAAACTGAGCCTGAGTGCATAGCCGGTTACCGGCGTGGTCACTGAGGTTCCGCAGGTCAGTAGCGTAGTGCAACCGTGTGGTCGTGTTGTGCGGGAGCATCCCACGAGCATCCTCGGCAGGCACACCGTTCGCCACGAGGTAGTTGTAAAGCTCCTCTACGCTCTTCATGTGCTGGTCCCACTTCTGCCGGGTGGGGTGCTTCTTCTCTAACCGGGCGATGCTTGGTGGTACTGCCGCTTCACTGGCGAAGTTATCCTTGACGGCGAACCGTAGGGACTCCTGAGCGAAGACGGCTGTACGCTGCCGCACAATCTGATGGGTGAAGGCCCTGTCCACTCCCTCAATAAGGAAGTGAAGCTTGACAAACTCGAGTGGTGCCTTCAGGTGGGTAGCCCCAACCTGATCGGCGTAGTACACACGCTGCTCGTCAGTGACGTCTTCAAGGTTGCGGACAACCTTGCCCTCGTACATCATGCACGCCGCTGCCACAGCACCCAGCGGGTCGGGGGTCATCCACAACAGACTTACCACCGGCCCCTCTGCGTCCATTGACTCAGCCTCAAACATGGACTGGTCGGCATACTTCATCGGTAGTCGTGATTCTTTTTCTCTTGTCATTCTCGTAAGCTCCTCTATATCGGGAATCATCAGTCGGGTATGTGGGCGTCAACTTGGCTGGCCCAAACTCCCAACTCGTGAAAGTGATCTGCGGTGTCTGACATGCTCTCCAGGACGTGACCTAGCTCGGGGCTAATCTCCTCGAAACTGCCCATGAGTATTTCCATGGCCGTCTGGATGGCGTTGCTGTACCCGAAGAACGTGCTCGCAGCGAACACGTCCTGACCACGGATAACCACACCGTCACGCACCTCATAGGTGGCGCTAATCTGTTGTAGCTTCTTAGCGCCCAACTCATCCTGGATCTTGCTGAACCATTCCTCTCTGTCAAATACAATGTATTTGGATTCTGGGATAGGGATTCCTTCTGACATTTCCTAACCTTTCTCGGGGTCTATGACCCACATTCTGTTGACGTAGATTGCTCTACGAGCTTGGAAGCCATACTTAACTCCCTCAACAACCACGATGTCGTGGTCGAGTTTGATGTTGAACACGGCGTCCTTGAACTGCGGGTACTTCCAGCGGTTCCAGACTAGCGTTACGACGTCATCCACATCAGCACCCATGCCGCTCACCCAGTCGCACAGTTCAGGACTCTTGACTGTGTCCGGGTCCAACTCCTCACCAGTGCGGGAGAAGTGAGCTTCGAATAGGTTGCGTTGGTTTCGGTACTTGAGAACACCCATCCACACTACGGAGACATCAGGCCCCTCAGTGAAGGGGATCTGCTTGCTTGTGTGTGTTGGCGGTGGCAGTTCGTTCTTCCACAACACCTCTTTGGCTTCTTCAAGCTGCTTCTCTAACAGGTGAATATCGTAGGGGTCTTCCTTACCCACAAAGTCCAGGAACACATCGAGCTTCTTGGGGCCTATGCCCTTGATGGTCAGTAGCTCTTCCCATGTTTGGCAGTTAGCCTCGAGCACCTTCTCGGCAGTCTTCTCGCCGCAGCCCTTGATGGTATCTAGCCCACCCTGTACAGAACCCTCGAGAGGCTGCCAGCCAACGCCGGAGTAAGGCTCGGGCGACAGGGCGTTTATGCCATGCCGGTCGGCGTCCTGCAATAGCTCTAGCTGCTTGTCAGGGTTGAGGTTATTGAGGCAGGCAGCGTAGAACACCTCGGGGTGATTGACCTTCAGCCACATCGTCCAGTAGGCAAGGATGCCGTAGCTGACGCAGTGCGCAGCATTGAAGGCGTAGGCACCTGCCGTGACACAGGAGTTCCATATCTCACGGGCCACCTTCATAGACACACCGTTGCTCTCAGCACCTGTCCGGAAGGCTTCGTACTGACGCTCGAACTCTTGCTTGCCCAGCTTCTTGCTGATGATCTTGCGAATGTGCGCAGCGTGTGTCCAGTCGAAGTTGCCGATCTCTGTAACTATGCGCAGTATCTGCTCCTGATACACGATCTGGAAGTGGGTGCCCTTGGTGATCTCGTCAAGCAGAGGGTCGAGGTGCTGCGCCTCCTTCTTGCCCCACTTGATATCTATGTAGTTGGCGGTCGCTCCGTTGTATAGGGGACCGGGCCTAGCCAGCGCATTGATATCGATAACCTCTTGGAAGTTATCCGGCTTCAGCTCACGGGTCACCTGTCGCATAGTGCGCCCATCGAACTGAAACACACCCGCCGTGTCGTTTGTGCGGAAGGCCTCTATGACTGCCGGGTCATCGAACTTGAGATCGTATAGATCCTGGAGAGTTAGGTCCAAGTGCTCCAACGATTCAGCGATCATTGCCATCGTGCTCAACCCCAGCACGTCGATCTTAAGAATATTCTGGCGCTCAGTGTCATATTTGTCGAGGCTAATGACCTGATATATCTGCCCACGTACCTCTCGCTCGTACATGGCGCACACATCTGTCAGCGGGCCGTTGCTCACAACTATGCCCGCCGCATGAACACCCATGCCCTTGATGTTGCCCTCGAGGTCCATCGCCTTCTTGAGCTCCGGGTATTTGTCAAAGACTTCCTTCGCAACCTCGAACTGCTCAACGGTGTCTTCGATGGTGGCATCACTGCGAAGGTCACCGGAGGATCGCTCTACAAGTAGCTCTTTGACCTTATCCACTTCGAATCTAGGAATTCGGTGCACTCGGGCCACATCGTCAAGACTGTTTTTGGATTTAAAGTAAGTGAATGTACCGATATTTCCAACGCAATCGGAACCGTACTTTCCAGCGAGATAATGACGAACGTCTTCACGTCGCCGACTGTCGAAGTCAAGGTCAATATCGGGTAGATCAGCACGACTGACGTCAATGAATCTTTCGAATACCAAGTGTTCGAAAGCCAAGGGATCGACTTCAGTGATTCGCAGGAGCCAGCAGACAAGACTGCCCGCCGCACTGCCCCTAGCAGGTCCGACCAGTATTCCATTGTCTTTGCTCCATTTAACTAAGTCCGCCACTACCAAGAAGTAGTCCAGGAAATCCTTGTCTTCGATTACTTTCATTTCCCGAGCTAGTCGATCTTTGTACTTCTTGAGTTCCTTGCCCCGCAGGCTGCTACACCCACGAAACTCCCAGCCCTCACGCAACCACTTCTTCCACAGGCCGTAGGCGTCCTCTGTGGGATACCTCAGCGTTGGCAGCTTGGGCAGCTTTACCGTGCACCTGTCTGCGATCTCACGTGTAGCCGCCACAGCGCCGTGTGCCTGCCTCTTTGTTAGCCCGGTAGCCATTAGGCGGGCCACCACCTCTGCGTCGCTTACAGGCGGACACAATGGCACGTCGTAACCCCAGTTACGAGCCTGCTCCTCCAGTGTCTGCCGACCACCGCCCCGCACGTTGTGAAGGATCTGCTGAATGTCGCTCTCGCTAGGCTCCGTGTAGTGAACATCACCCGTTGCCACTAGCGGTATCTTCAGCTCGTGACTTAGCTGCGCCATCATCTTGTTGATCTGGCACACGTTGGGCAGTTCCGGGAAGGCTTGAACCTCTAGGTAGTACCTGTCACCGAAGGTGCGCTTGAAACGCTTGGCTACTGACCTGCCCCGCTCGTAGGAGGCTTCTTCAACCGGGACGTTCTTCCCTCCAACGAGTGAGGTGGCAAGGAGTGACCCAGTACATCCTGATAGGACAACGAGTCCCTCCGAGAACTTCCCAAGGGTGGCCCCTGAAACAGTAGGCTCGTAGTAGAAGTCGGACCACCCCTGCGTGACGACTGACAGGAGATTACGATACCCCTCCTGGTTTTCAGCCAAGATAGTAAGATGGTTCTTGCGCTGCGTTCCGTGATCTCCGACGTCTCCTGTGTAAACCTCACAGCCAAATATGGGCTTGACCCCATTCTTCTCAGCAGCAGCTTCAAGTTGAACGTGCGATGAGACATTCCCGTGCTCGGTAAGTGCGAGCGCCCCCATGCCAATCTCAGCGGCACGTTCCACGTGTGTTTCGGGAAGCTGGAATCCGTCGAGGAAACTGAAGGTGGAGTGGTGGTGAAGTGAGACATACTCGAGCTTTCTGTTTATTGCCGATACTTTTTCATCCCGGACTGTGCCCGGAATGTGGTCCATTCCCTTACCCATTGGAGGGCCTGCAAGTGTGAGCTATGTCGTCTGCAACCATTATCCCGCAGAGGGCGCACTGATAGTTCACAACTGGCTGTATGTGATCATGCTCGTCAACAGGAGTGTTCGGGCGGTTGTCCCACTCGTCACCGTGCCGCTCCTGGAGGGCCAACATGCCGAGCGCATGGAACGCAACACACGCCAGATGGTGGGCGTCCATTTCCTCGTCACGATCCTCACCCATCCACCATTGCTGTGCGTGGTTGATTAGCGCCCGGTACGACCAGTTGAAGTCAAGGCCGTTCTCCCAGTTACGCTCTTCATACTTCTCGGCCCCTTTCCCATAGAGCTCTGCCAACTCACGCAGTGCATCCCACGGCAGGAGGTCCCAGCGGTCGGGCTTCTTCTGCTTGCGCCCGCCACTCTTGCTAACAACGAATTCAGGTTCGTCCATGCTTCTCATACCATTCTTTCATATTGACATTTACTAAAGTTTGCGCCTGCAACAACGTACCCCGCCACTCCCTCCGCTGCTTTACGCCGGAATTGTGATGGCGGGCTACTTGAAACACCGGCAATTCAAGTTCGGTGCATATATCGTATTGCTCGGGCAAGTCATCAACCACCAGCAAGATGCGCTCGGGGTCAATGATCTGACACACCCGCTCATACTTGTTGTCATCGAAGAGCAGGCGGTGATACTGAAACCCGTTGTGGTCGAGCCAGAACCTAGTGTCCGGGTCGACATTGTCGAGGCGCTGCCAAGGGCGAGTCGTAGTGAACCAAACCTCCAAGGGCAACTCGTTCAGCGTGTGCACAAACCAATCGCCCATCTCAAAGGCTGGCATTGTGCGCTTCATGCCACCCTGCCGGAAGGCGAGCTTGGCCTCTCGGTACTGACCCTGAGTTAGCCCCAAGTAGTCCTCGAAGTTGCCATCACCATTCCAGCGATAGTCAGGCGACTCTATGTCCCAGTAGTCAGTGGCGAACGTTGTCAGGTGGTCGTGGTAGTTGGCAATGGTTCCGTCGATGTCGACCAGCACTACCGGCAGGACATCCTCACGGCAGGTTTCACACTGCATCGAGCACCTCGCAAACCTGCTCGAAAGCATCGTCAACAAGTAGCTCGCTCTCGAACACGCCATACCGACCTATCCGGTGCATGTCATCAGCGAAGCAAGTGCAGGTCGTGCTCAGTGGCTTACGCACCCGCTTGCCTCCCCCGGTGAACTTCTCGGGATACTCTGCCGACTGATGGCTAAACAGGTTAGCCGTGCGATACCAGTCGTCATCAGGATCACCGCTGTAGATGATGGTGCCATTGGGCACCTCCTGCGGACACTCCTCACGGGTGTAGACCTGTTGCCAATGAAACTCGTGCTCGTCAGGCTTGACGCAGTAGCCCAGTGGGTTGATACTGCTGAACACGATGTCGTTATCTTCCACGACTTTCTCTATGAGCTCGGCACGTATTTCACCATCCCAGATGGTGTTGCTGTACCGCTTCCATAGTTCGCTGTATGCCTCCTGCAAAGACCATGCCGGGACAGTGCCCTCGAACCGATCCCAGCTACATGGCGCAGCGAAGTCGCCATACACCTTCTCGGCGTACCCATCACGACTGCCTAGCTTGCTGTAAGTGATGTGCCCGTCAGGCTCACTGGTGGTTAGTTCAGGTATGTCACTGTGGAGGTACTGAGCACCGGGCATACGGCTCATCTCCATAATGGAGTAGACAGATATCTCTGGTTCTTCGAGGTAGAGGTGGCTGGCATGTACGGCCAGAAGGCCAACCGGACCAGCTCCTAGTACGGCTATTTTCATGGGGCAAGACTCCTAAGTATTTCCTGAAGGGTGGGCGAGCAGCGAATGAATGCTCCATCTCGTACGAGCATACGACGCTCCCACAGGAAGTTCAAATCACCGCTTATCTGTTCTCGTGGCACGTTCATCATGTCCTCGAGGTCCACCCGCTTGAACCTTGCGCTGTGCCGTAGCGCCTTCGAGAACATTGGTCTACCCTCGAGCCAGCTAGTTACTTCGAGCTCGTTGATCTCCGCCATAAACACATCCATCTGTGCTTCCCGGCTGACCTCTGCGTATCCGAACCCTGCGTTGGTGTAGATACCCTCGAGGTAATCGCTCGCCGCAATGACGTGACTTCTTTTGACCTCAAGGACATCACCCGATTCGTCCGTGCTATACAGCCGAGCAGCAATAGCCATAGCAATCCGAGCGACCTTGACCCGTATGTTGGCACCTTGGACCAGCGGAGGATCTTCCTCGAACTTATCTCCCAGAATAATTGCTTGCTCGTAGATTGCGTCTTCGGCTCGTGGAGCCCACACAATCTGCTCGGGTCTCCTGGACCACACCCAAAGGAGCAGGTCGTGGCAGAGTCCCGCTGTGTAAACATGATCCATTCCTTCGTGTTCTCGGTTGATATCTGCGCTGTCGACATCGGTTGACTGCACGCTCATGGCAAAGTCAAACCGGGCGACGTCTTCGTTGTTGCCCACCAGTGGTCTAATGGCTTGAACCCCGTAGGTGTAATCTGCCATCTTGGCGTTACGAGGGTTGCCCAGCCAGAGCAGCCGTGTCCTAGCGTGTGTCTTCTCGCTCTTGATCTTAGTTAGTTCGGCTTCCCCACTTGACCGAATGCTGGACATCATGGCTATCTGTTCAGGGGTTAGGCCGCTGACCTCGTCCATGATGACGATGCGCCTGTCGTTGAGCGGGACACTGCCCCAGCTAACCTCCCAAGCGTTGTTGGACATCTGCGTTAGACCACCAACCACCCCCGCAAAGCTGGCTGCCTCGCAACTGATCATCTCCCCTAGGCCGTAGTGCTTGCGTAGCGTCCCTGCCGCCGCTGACTTGCCGGTCCTAGTGTCCCCAACGATCATGCCGTCCAGCCAGCCCTTGTGTATGCGCTCACCCAGTAGGTCAAAGGCGAGAACACTGTGGAACACAAGGTCCATGAAGATGTGCATGTCTAGCCGGTTGTAGATCTTGGTCACGTTGTGCGCCAAGTCATCGGCTATGTGCTCCAGCTTGTGAAGGATCGTTTGACCCCTGTCAGGCTGGAACGTCTTCAGCCGCTCGTGCATCTCCGGCGTCATCTCAAACTTCTCGATGTTGGTATCTACCTGCTCGAGCTTCCAGGTTTGGAACTCCGACTTCTGACTGCGAGGGTTGGGATGTATCTGCCCCACCGCACGCACTGTGGAGTTGGGGTCTGTGTCATGCTGGCCCACCGCATAGATGCGCCGGGTTGTGTAATCGCCAGACTCATCGGTGTCTATGTCCTGATCCATTGCTGGCCGGACAAACACTTCTTCAACTGTTTGATGTTCCTCCACACCCATCAGGAGCTTGTTGCATTTGACGATGTCATGTTGCGACCGGAACACTGCCCTGACCTGATCGGTGCTGGCCTCCATCATTTGCATGACTGCCGGGTCATTAGGGAGCACCTCACGGCGCATAGTTCCCCCAGCCATCATCATGGAACACGCCTTGCACTTGGGACCGGCGTCCATCGTGCACTCGAGCTCCACCTTGCGGGGCACTAGGTGAGGTGGGTTGCGCTTGCCGGTGACCGTTACCCTCGAGCTGAGAGTCTCACCTACGTTCTGACTGTCGAAGGTGTCCAGGACCGATACTTCTGTTGGATCTTCCTCGCCGCTACCCACTGCGATATCGTCGGCTGCATCCATAAGAGCCCGGAGGTCACTTGCCTCGTAACCATCGAGCCAGAAATCTGTCAGGTCCTGCCCATGATTCTTAGTGATCTCATACGGCAGGGTGATTACGTGAACCTCTGCTGCAACATCACGTAGGTTCTTGACTATCTTGAGTGCGCCTTTCTGCCCATCCTTGTCGCAGTCTTGACAGACGTACACAACCAGCCCACGAAACTGACTGTTCCACTCAGGGTTCCAGGAGGTTGCGCCCCCGGTCCTAGTAACAGCATGGAAGCCCTTCTGGATGGTGAGCATGGTGTCCCACTCGCCCTCACAGATGATTACCTCATTGGCTTCAATGAGTTCATCCACCGGGTACAGCGTTGGTGAGCCGTGCCCTTTTACCGACCAAATCTTTCGGCGGTCGTCTGAAGGATCAAGTTGATAACTTCTGACGTTGACGAGTTCGCCAGAAGCGTCTCTGATCGGGATGACGTAACACTCATGCCCCACGTCCCAACCCACTTCGAAGTCATCGATAGTCTGGTCGGAGAGTCCCCTACGATCTTGTAAAGCAGATCTGACTTGGGCCTCAGCACGAAGCGCACTTTGCCATGCTTTGACTTGAGCGTCATTGTGAGGGAAGGGGACTTTCTCTTTGGGTTCTTTGGGGCTGCTTCCATTCAGACTTAGGTCCTTTACTAATTTCTTTATATCGCCCCCAACGTCACAGGCTTGGCAGTACCAAGCTCCTGTCTTGACGTTCAGGCTGGCACTTCGGGTGTTGTCATCGTGTAAGGGACATTTCATGCCCCATTCGTTACTGCTATTCGGGCCACTATCTTCGAGGTATTCATCGAGGGCGGCGATGATTGACTTGCTAACTGGCAATGTAGGCTCCTTGAAAGTCTCTGCCGTCCCCCTACACACCCTCTTTAGAGTCGTAGAATTCACGCTTCGTCATTGTGAAGATTCTGTTGTACTCCCTCGGTTCAACTTGTGCCTCGCCCGATGCAAAGTTGTCTATCAAGTCCATGAGGCCATCGCTGACCCGGAACAGCCAGTAACAGGTGTTCCCTTCCCAAGCAATCCCCTGTGAGGTTTGCCCTGACATTTTCAGGAATGTGACTTGCGCCATGTCATTCGTTCTATGAAACTCATGCACGTCGCTGAGAATCTTCTCGCTCATTTCTATGCTCCTTTGCTATTACGCCGAGTGGCGGGGGACTAACTGTAGTCTCCCCGCCGCCTCAACGTGTGGGTTGCTATTTAGAAGGGTTCGGTGTCGTTGTCCCGAAGCCGAGCAATGAGAGCAGGCTTTGCCCCACGGGTATTGATGTCCCGCTCCTTGCATTCGGCACGAAGCTCGGGGACCGAAAAGTCCTCGTACTCGTCCTCAACTTCTTCTTCGACTTCGTCCTCGTCATCTTCATCGAGGTCTTCGTCGTATTCCTCTTCGTCTTCGCCGCCATCTTCATCGATGTCGTCATCCTGATCTTCATCAAACAGGAGATACGCACCCACACGAGCTTGATACTCGTCGTTGTACGTTTCGCCTTTGACTCGGACCTTGAATCCTTTACCGATGAGCTCGTCTAGGTCGACGCTGCCTTTGCGCTTCTTGGTTGTGGCTATACCCATTGCCTGAAGAAACTGATCGAGCTTCCACTCGCTTGCCTCATTAAGCACGATGTAGTCGAACAGAAGTGCCCCGTTGAATTTCTTGTCAGTGACCTTGGAAGTCACCTTCAACATCGGGTTACCGGCCTTAGACTCGGTCTGGTCGATTTCGTTGATCTTGGCCTTGTAGACGCCCGGTTGCGGTGGAACAAACGCTCCGCCACCCTTGGCCTTCTCGGGGTCAGATCCTGACACGTCATATTTCAGCTTTGCCATGTTAAGTGGCCTTTCTTGTTGTCTGTTTTGTCTTCTTCCGAGCGGGCCGCTTGGCCTGCTTGGGCGTAGCCACCGTAGCAGCTATGGCGCTCTCGAGTTTGGGGACTGTTGGGTCGTCCAACACACCCGGCATCCCAGGGAATCTTCCCTTGGCGAGATACTTGCTTCGCTTCTCCACGATCATCTTGCGGTGGATACCGTCTTCCTTCCGGACGACCTGCATACACCCCACAATGTTCATGTAGCCGCATATCTTCTGTGCGAGCATTCCCTGCCCACCCTGGATCATCGGCAGGTACAGCACACGACCCTCGTCATCCTCTGTCTTCATTTGATGGGCCGTGAACCCAACGTGCATACTCAACTTCTTGAAGTCACGCACAACCGTTGACAGTTGATTCTGGTTAACCAAGTATTCGTGCTGGTCAGGAACCCAACGGTTACGGGAAGGCTTGGCTGCGACCAGCGCCTCCATAACGTGGTCCATGTTTTGGTCCTGCATGAGTGTGACGTTGTCCACCCAAACCCAGTCGTATTCATCCTGCCCCTCGTGGCGCAGGTACTCGTAGGCATCTGCCAACTCACTGAAGTTGCTTACCGACCACACATCGGCCTTGCTGCCAAGAGCGGCTGCGGACATAACCTCCGCTTCGTCGTTGGCAAGGATCAAAGCCTTTGGACTCGAGCCGGCGAACACTGTCTTGCCTACTCCGGGCTCTCCGTACACCATCATACGATGATATCCGTCCCCCGTGCTGACTGGTTTGATTGCTTTAGGTCTTGTCATGATTTCCTCCATACGATTGCTGTGTGATCTACTTCGATGATCTTGTCTTCAATGCTGCTCTCACTTCGAAACTGGTCGACCGCATCCTTGCAAGCGTTCATGAGGTTATAGTCGTCGATGATGACCATGCCCCCAGAACTCACGTATGGATACAAGTAGTACAGAGAGTCGTAAGTGCCCTCGTACATATCTGCATCAACACGCAGTACCGACAGTGGTCGTCCCTCTGCCTTAATCCACTTGGGAAGGCTGTCGTGGAACCAACCCTTGCGCAGTGAGTAGGCATTTTCGGGGATGTGGTAAGCCTGAAAGTTGTGACTGACACGCTCCAGGTCTACGGCGAACACGTTGTTCCACTCGTGCCATCGGCTGTTCTCATCACGAGGGTAGGAGCCTTCCGGCAAACCCTCGTAGCTGTCGAAGGCCCATACGTGTTTGTCCACTGCCCACTCCTGGAAGTACAGGGCAGCGAAGATGCTTGCCCCACCACGCCAGACCCCGCACTCGGCAAAGTCACCGGGCACCTTGTCCAAGCGCACACCGTCTAGGCAGGACTCGAGGTTGATCATCCGACGTAAACCAATCATGGTCTCTGCCGTCATAGGCCACGACTTACCGTCCCAACGATCCTGCATGTTCTGTGGTGTCCACTCAGGAAGGTCATCTGAAGCTTCAGGGTGGAGTGGCAGGTCTGGATCCAGCAACCCGTAGCGAGTTATGAACTGTCGGTATCTACCGAGATTGTCTCTGATGGTATCTTCTTCATTCACTATCTGCTCCTAGGTTGTCTCTATGATCTCCGTACGGATCCCACTTCTTCATGGTTCCGTCACGTACTGACTCCCAGTCACTGCGAGTCTCGTGTACCTCACACATATCTCGGTACTGGCAGAACCCACAGTGCTTGCCGGGGTTCTTGTAAATGTTGAGTTTCCCGTCCTTCACCAACTTGATCTCTTTGGCAATTGACTGGACACGCTCGTACACAGACAGCCGGTCGTCATTAGTGCGCCATGTGTACTCACGCTTGAAGTACGGGGCTGGCTGATTCTTGCTAACGCTGCCGTCCTTGTTCAGGATGCGCCCCTCATCATCACGGGGCTTGGTTGAAGGCATCGCCTTGCGCAGCCTGTTGTAGAGCACGAAGTCCAAGTCCTCTGGGCTGTCAATGACCCCGATGCTTGCCAAGTACATAGCGCCGAAGGTCCAATAGGCACCGGCCTGCTCATCCATGATGAGCGGGGCACCAAAGGGCTCCAATGTTGCGCCTGTCTTGTGCTCAAACATACCGATCTTGCCGGTGTGCAAGTCCCTGATGACTGCATCCACCGTGCCGGTGTAAGTACAGAGGTACTCGCCGTCATCGTCGAAGATATCTATCTGGAAAGTCTGCTCCGGAGCGATGACTTCGTATTGGTCATCCTTGCCGTATAGCTCCCAGTAACCCCGCAGCATGGCGAGGCCCATTTCCTCAGCCTCCACCTTGCCCACTAGGAATGGCTGCCCACCCTCGTCAATGAACTTCTTCCACACCTTGCGCCATATACGAGCCGGGTGGCCCCCACGCTTCTTGCCCGGTGGGTAGAAGATCTCCAACGCCTCATGGATGAGGGTGCCAAACTGTAAAGCTGACTTGGGTGCTTGCGATTCAAGGTTGTCGAGGTATGCCCATGCCCATTGCTGGCGGCATTGTCGGTACGAGGATAGCTCACTCGTCCTAACTATCATTTCCATATTGTTCTCCTGTCGACGCCGGTCATGACAACCGGCTTGTAACTACATACTAACGGGTTTGCGGGTCAGGGACTGCCTAACCTAAACGTCTATGTTCTGAGTCCACTCCACTAGGCAGATGTGACACACGCACTCTATCTTCGCCACATCGGTCCACTGTTCCTGGACTCGTGCAACGGGGTCGCCGATGTCACCACAGAAGGTCTCTGTTACCGATGTCATCCAGTGAGCCTCGAACGGATGACCTGCCACAGGACTAGCCCAGCCGGGTTCGTAGATGGGAGTATCGGGGGTTACGGTTACTCCTTGCATAGTCTCACCCATGCGCTTGCCGATGTCTTCCCAGCGAATCAACTCCTTAGTGCGTGCCGAAGTCCAATATCCTTCTGACTTCTGCCACAGCCAACCCATTCCATCCATTGCATATCCGTTTGTTGGTTCATCCATGATTACTCCAATTGGTAAAGCTAATGACTATTAGGCGCACGCCCGAGACGACTTTTGACCCCACCCCTAAGTAAGTCAGGTTAGTGAGTGAATGAAGTCGTAATAAGTTTTTTACCCAAGGGTCTCTAAGCACCTCGTGTGTGCGCCTGTTAATCATTAGCATTGTCTTTAGGTTTTGCGTTCTCTCGGAAGTTCAAAACCCGAGTATTGATTCGTTCTTTGGTCAGATTGCCCTTGAAGATGCGTTCTTCGACGGTATCTTTAGCAAGGATCTTGTAAACCATTACCTGTGAAGTCTTAGTTCCACGATGCACACGATCCTCTGCCTGCTCTTGGTCGTCCGGGTTCCATGTTTCGTCCAGGAACACGACGGTGTCTGCTTCGTCCAGCGTGATGCTGACGCCACCGGCTTGCGTGTTCATAAGCATGAGACGCAGCGTACCATTTGGATCCTGGAACTCTTCGACAAGGACGTCACGCTCACCAACGGGCACGGCCCCTGTGATCTTGCCTACCCGCACGCCCTTGGCAGTCAACCATCCTTCCACCATATCTACGATGGTAGTGAACTGGCTGAATACGACAACCTTCTCTGTCCCCTCGTTGTCGAACAGCCCACGCTCGCCCAGTATCTCCTCGAGCACTGGCAGCTTGGCACTGTTCTCAGTGGGCTGAAGCGTTATCCTGTCGTCCATACTTAGGAGGTCTACCTCTACGGTTTGCTCCGCACCCGCAAACTGCCGGAGGCGGGTGTAGACGGCCAAGATCGATGTGGCAGACAGTCGCTCTTCTTCGATCAGTATCTCTGTGTTGGCTTCCCACTCGTCGTACTGTTTCTTCTGCTTGCCCTCGAGCTCCACCCATTGCTCGATGTACTGCTTCTCTGGCAGCCACTTCATGATGTTGCTCTTGACCCTGCGCACCATGTACTCGCTCATCATCTCGTTGAAGTCATCCCGGCGATAGCTAAGGACGTCGCCAATCTCCTGCCCATAGCCGTTGCTGAATATCTGCAACCAGTTATTCGCAAACGACCACTTCGAGGTGAACAGTTCGGGGTACAGGTAGTGAAGTGCGTAGTAGAACTTCAACGGCTTGCCGCCGATTGGCGTCCCAGACAGGAGCACCCGCTTGTCAGCTTTGAGCTTCTTGACGCTCTTGTAAAAGAGAGTGTTGGGGTTGTTCAGCCCCATGCGGTGGAACTCGTCGATGACGACGGTGCCCCATTCCACATCGTAGATCTCGGGGTACTTGCACGACCCGTCCTTGCGGAGCTTGACCACTTCCGGGTTGAGCACGACGTAGCAAGGCTGCCCAGCTACCGCCAACGCAGCTATGTCAGAGCTGACGTGGGCTGCTGTATAGCCCTCAGACGGCCTTGGAGACACTATTGGGGTACTAGGGCACCACCGGGCAATAGAAGTCCGCCACGTAGGCCCTAGGGCCGTCAGGGGTGCGATGACCAGCGTTGGCGCTAGGTCTAAGCCGGACTCATATATAGCACCGAGCGTCTCTACCGTCTTACCAGTGCCGGGTTGATTGAAGTTCATCGGGCTAGGTGCCTCTGCCATGAACTTGATGTCAGCCAGTTGATAGCCCCTAGTACGAACGAAGTCGTATAGCTCGGGGTTGAGCTCTGGCAGCATCTCGAGCTTGCCGGTGTCGGCGGAGGCTAGGTCCTGGAGGTGCTTCTGCCTCTTACGCCGCTCTTTGAGCATTGCGATTGTCTTGGGGTTGAAGTTGACGTCACGGCCAAACTCCTCACGCAACCGGGCGTGACTCTCTAGCGTCGGTGGCAGCTTCCAGTGCGGTCCACCCTTCTCTTTGGGTACGAACTTAGCGCCACCTATGCGCTTGATCCCTGCGACCGCTCGTGGGTCATACGGGAAATGTACTGTCCAGTCTTCGTGGACTTCGATCGTTGTTGTCATCCTATGCTTTCTATGGGTGGGAGTCTCGGGACTGAGAGTTCTGAGGCGGCAGGGTTGCCACTCTCAGTCCCGAAACGGTTAATCAACGTGAGGCGACTCGCACCACACTGCCAACGGTGATGACTGTGCTTTCGCCGTCGGCGCTCTCTAGGGAGAGCTCGGCGTCTGCGCCTTCACCAGTGAGGTCAGCAACGGCTTCCACCTTGATACGATGCTGCTTGCCCTTCACCTTGTATGTAACGGTCTTTCCGTCCATACCGTCTGACATTTCCTCGTAGGTCTTGCCGACCCACTTATTTCCCTTGGCCTTCGAGGCCGCTTTCTTGGCAGGGGCTTTCTTAGCCGCTTTCTTGGGAGTGGCTTTGGCCTTAGCTTTGGGAGCTGGCTTCTCATCTTTCGGTGAGTCCTGTCCGGCGGGCCAACGACCACCCTTGCCAATTCGGTTGCCCTTCGTGGTTTTGCCTGTGGCTTTCACGTAAAGGCTTCGGCACTTTGCCTCACCCAAGCTGCTTCGAGCCATGATCTGGCCCCAGCTAAGGAGGTCTTCGTCACGGGCGACCACAATTGCAGCACCGAGCTCTTCATCGGTCTTGCCCTTGATACGATCCTTTGGTCGAACCTTGGCCTGCATATAGAGGAACATCACACGATTGGCAGCGATGCCAGTCTCTTCAGCGATGTCTTCCCAAGTGGGCTGTGGATCTTTCTCCCGCATCTCAACGACCTGCGCCATTAGGGCTTGTCGTTCATCTTCTTTTTCCGCCTTAGCGGAATCCTTATCGTTTGTCTTCGTTGCACTCATAATTTACTACTCCTGCTTCCAGGTTCCTAGTCAGACTCTCTAACTAGGTACTTTCAATTTTACCGTTTCTCTCGTTCTACGGCAACCGGCCAACGGTGATAATTACCGACTGCTGCATCGTAAAACCACACTTCTCTTCCTTGCGTCTTATCAACACCTTTCGGGTAAAGGTGACGCTTCAGAAACTTCTCGAGCGTCACAATACTTGGGAACCTGAGGTGGTGTGGCACGAGATAGAAGAAATCTTCATCTTCTTGGTAGAAGACCAAATCTTCTATTTCTGGCTCATCCCTCTCAAGGGTAAATGCGTCTTCGTATGCGATCCATGCCAACCCCGCATCGTCCCAGCTAGTGAAGGACTCTCCGTAGTAGCCGCCATCCTTTGTCATGATGACAACGGCTGCCACTGCATCCGGCAGGCGGTAGTCCGCTTCGTAAAGCGCCGCCGTTCCAATGGTATCTTGGTCACCACTGATTTCGATAGGTTCGAAGTCTCCTAGCAAAAGTTCGCATACTTCTGTGTCGAGGACCAGCTTTTCGCCCATGCAGTCATGTTCGCACAAGTTGGGTGAATATAGCGAGGTTACGCTCGTGCTGGCCCATGATGAATGTCTCAACTTCTTCCAATCTCCATCCTTTCTTATTAACGTCGTAATAGGAGTTCTGAAATAACATCTCCCATGTACGCTCTGTGTAAACAGACTTGTGATCTAGGTCCTGCGCTGCCATCTGGCTTCTGTACCACGGGACCATGATGTTGATGGTGCCACCCCTGCGAAGCACCCGCTGGCACTCCCGCAACGTGTGAATCACGCCGTCGGAGGTTAGGTGCTCGAAGAAGTGCCACGCATAGATGTTGGTGATGGCGCTGTCCTCGAAGGGCATAGGGTCGTGCTCACCGTTCCACTCTGGCAGGTCCAGTGTGAAGTCCATGCCACCCATCGGGTTGTTGCCGGGGCCAAGCTCTAAGTGCGGTGACTCCGAGGGGAATACTGGCTGGAACGCTATGTCCCGCTTCATCCCGTAGAAGTATCTCTGCTCTAGACTCTTGATCATGACAGTGCCTTTCTGCTACCGGGGACTCGCTTGCCACCGAGGTCTGCCTTCTTGCCTGCGGACTGACCCTGCCGACGACCGGCAGCATCTATCTTCCCCAGTGCGTTCTTGCGGTTGGAGAGCTTAACGTCGGCCCACTCTTCTTCGTACTTGTCCTGGACCTGCTTGCTCCGGGAAGCCAGTACGAGTGACGTGCTGGTTCCCCCGCTGCCTTGGTCATTGTTGCGTGCTCGCACAATGCTGTTGACCCGGTCGTTGATAGCAATGTTGAAGCCGCCAACGTAGGACCGCTTATAGGTCTTGGGGTTGGTCTTCACTACGTCCAGACCGTTCTCTTCGGCCCACACCTTGTATCGCTTCTGCCAACCGATGAGGCGGCTGCGATTGGGTTCCTTTTCCTCAGCCCCTTCGACACCGGCTAGGTGAAAGGCGTTCCATATCTGCGCCCAAGTGAACCCAGCTTGCTTGAACAGCTGAACGTTCTCTTCGATGCGCAGGTCGAGGTCGGCATGTGGTTCGAGGTGGGTTGCCATCTGCAACCGGAGGGACTGGTAAAGCGATTGCGCACTCTTGATGTCCTCCGGGAAGCCAACGACGGTGGCAGTAGTTCCCCGTAGCCGCTGCCCTAGACCGTAATAGACGGGCACAACGTCGAAGAACTTGCAGCACACCGTGAACAGACTGGCGAACTCGCTGTCGAGGTCATTGCTACTGGAACTAACCGGAATGCCTTCCTCCTTAACTGGAATGGCCTTCTCCAAGTTGCCTGCCTGTGTGAGTTCCCACTCATTGACGGCATACTCAGTGCGGTACTTGTCCACCTTCTCGAGTAAGGCGTCACGCTCCGGACCAAAGTCCGTGCTCTCTGCCTTGGCGAGCAGCTTGGCTATCTTGCCAAGTGTTGCTTGTCGTTTGTCAGAATTCATCCTGCCTCCAGGTGCGCTTGACTTCTTCCATGTAATCCACCGGGCAGCCGACCGTATCTCGGTCGCCTTCCAGTAACGTGCCTGCAATGATGACCGGGCCGTGAACAAGTGTCCCGACTCCGGTTTGGGTTTGAACAAGCCAACTAGCGGGGAAGTTGGGTTTCATCCCGTTCATCAACCCCTCTTCGTTAACCCACATGACGACCTCTACTTCAGGCGCTTGCATGAGGGTTATTGCCTCAATCAAACCCTCGACTGCTTCTTGCAGCACCTTGAGAGTTGCTTGGCCGGGTTGCTGAGTGACACGTTCGAGGGTGCCGTCTTCCCGGATGACTAGATAATCCATACTGTTTTCCTATCTGCTTGGGTTACTAACTTAATTGTACCGCACGTCTAATTCAGGTGCGGGCTATATCTGCTTCTGTTGTCTTCCCTTTGGAGGGAGTTCTTCTTTGGGCCACCACTCTTCCCAGATCTCTGGCGTGAAGTCATCCACACACAGGAACGGGGCAGGGTCGGTGGGGTCGTGGAGATAGCAAATGTACGGCTCGCCAATGCCCGGTTCAATTAGAACCCGACCGCTTGGCATGGACCGAATTACGAATCCGCCGTGCTCATCTTCGAGCTCTTCCCGGTACACGTCGATGAGCGTGAGCGTTAGCTGTTGCTGCGCCTCTGTTTGGAGGGACCAAAGCTCACGCACATCGATTGTGTTGCCGTCGTCATCTACTACCGGCATATCATCTCCCTAGAAACATCCAGATCCCCTCCATGCTGAACTGCCACCACTGTTGATGAGGTGCAGCGCAACCATATCTTGGTAGAAAGGCGGGGCGTACTTGGCTCGGCTGTACTCGCCACCTCGACCCATGGAGCGCAGAACGCTACGCCATGTTCCGTCGATGAACTGGTAAGCACCACTCGCTGAGCTTCGTGGGTTCTCTGCCTGATAGCCATTGTCGTGAGGGTATGGTCCTCTGTCGGACTCGTGATGTCGGATGCAGGTCAGTGACGGGTGGTAGTGAGCGGGGTGCTCACAACTACTGCCGACGACCACAAGGACGATGGCGGCTACTGCCGCTGGAAGGACTCGCTTCATGCCATCACCAAGCCTAGTGGAAGGGCGCAGTCGGGATGGGCAATGATGCTGTTTGGGCGTTCATCACCGAACCTCTCGTCCTCTTTGATCCACCATTCTCCGGCGACGTTGCTGTCGAACTTGGACATGCAGTCGTAGCGTTCCCCGCAGAGTTCGCAGGTCCCCTTCGCATCCAAGGCCTCCTCTTCGGTTTGTTCATCTGGATATATCTTGATGTTCACTTGCTATCTTTCTGTTTGCGGCTTTGCTCCCAGTCGAGGAGGCTCCAATAGGCGTATGTATCTCGGTGCAGCTTCTTCACGTGCCTGCGCAGGTTCGCCGCTGAGGCAAACCTCCGCTGACAGTAGATGCACATGTCATCCCAGCCCCAGAAGTCATTACCACTGGGACCGGGATTGGGCTCTGATGGTGTTCCCATCAAGTTGGTGTTTGCCATTTAGGAGTACTCCTCTTCCACGTCGAAGCCGTCGAGGTTAACGGACTGAGTGTCGATGCCGAAGTCGTCTCCGAGAGCATCTTCGACGGCCTCGTCATCGATGCTGGAACCTTCGCCCCAGTTGGCAACCTGAACGGTTGCTGAGAGTCGGCAGTCCACGTTGACCCTTGGGATGTCGTCCTCGCCCCAGCCGCACTCTTCCAGGAAGTCCTTCTTGCCATCCCGGCAGCCGTCGTGACTGAGGGTGGCGGCAATGACCTTGCCTTTGGTTTCCTCGTAGGTGTTGACCAGCCTTGTATTCCTGTCGTAAGCCTCTGCGGCTTTCTCCTGCCTGTAGAACATTTGGTCCAGCATGGCAACCGTCTTCGGCTTCTCGGTGTCTCGCTTGATGTTGTCTTCGACGGTGGACCATCCAAGCCCCGCCGAGGCGTACCAATCCTTCAGCCACCCTAGATGGTGGGCATCCTTTGGGGTGGTACTGGTGAGCTCAAAGAGCGCCAGGATTTCGTGTAGTGACTTTTCTGACATTGTTAATCTCCTAATTGCTATAAGTCGTAACTAATAGTACCCCGGTTGGGGTTCTGCGACAACCCCTATGAAGGGGTTTCTTGTTCTCTGTGTTGATGGGAGGCGAAGGTTCCAAGCAGCGTCTTCACGCCGTCGGCCTGCGTCCCGGATGACTTTGCCATCCAGCCACACGAGCAGCGGATGCTGCCGGTCGGGCTTGTGAGCCTACCGACGGTTGGGTCGCTTAGTGGAATCTCCTTTCCTTGAATTGTCAGTGTTCCTTCGTGACTCATGTTTCTCCTCTATATTCTCTAGGACCATGATTATCAGGGCCAAGAAGCCCATGATGATCGCAGCCGCAATGATCAGTTGAATGATTAGCCATACCATTTATCCCTCAGCAAGTTCCCGGATTCTTTCTTGGTATTCGTTGGTGCACCGTAGGCACCAGTGAGCACTCAACATCTCCAGGATGTTCTCGTGAATGTCGGGCATGGCTTCTCCGATCTCCATACCCTCAGACCATCTTTGCATGGCCTTCGGGTCGAGATCAACATCCACACGACGCTGGCACTTCTTGCAGTCCCAAACGTAGTTGCGGATGGGGTTGTCGCTGATCATGTCACCCTCCCACTCGGGCCTGCCGACATCCACTTGAGAGCGGCAGATTGCCCGCCCTTGTTCATGATGATGTCACCAATGGCGACCCACGCATGTTCGTCGAGTGTGAGTCTGGTGGGGTCGACCTCTCCAGGACCGATAGCATCATCAGTCAGGTCGATGTCAAACCACCGGAACACTTCAATGAAGATGTCCATGAACCCGTCTAGGTCCTTGAGGTCTTCGATCTCTTTGTCGGTTGGGTCGTAATGTTTCTTAGTCACCTGAATCACATATCCAATGGTATCCGCACTTGTTGCAAGTGCCTTCCCGGTAGCAGTTTCTCTCATTATGAATTCGGTATTCGTGGTCGCACCCAACTTCTACCCGCACGATCTTCGCCTTGTCTTCGGTGTAACCCCAGAAGCTAGGAAGCCAGACACCGTACTGATTGGGGGTGCCTCTGCCTGACTGGCCCGGAGGGGGCACATCGAACCAAGCGAACTGAGGGTATGGGCGGTAACCCGGAAGGGCGTCAATCACCTTTAAGACTTCCTCTGGAATGTCGTCATAGGCATAAGCCTCCGTGCGTGCCGCACCACATGTCAAGCCGAAGTTGAAGATACCCCAACTACTGCCCATCGGGCCGTACTTGTCTTCCCCACTGAGGACCTTGACTTGGACTAATTCTTTGTCGGGCCAATCCGCTCTCATGATACGGTCACCCATTGCATGGTTACCTGAAGGAGATTGTCGTAGTCTCCGCTCATGGCTTCTTCACGGTACTTGGTGAATTCGCTTTCCTCAATGCCCTCTCGGCGCATTGCCTGTCTGACGTTGCCCATTATGGCGAAGGCGTTGCCGTCGTTGCCGACTAGCTCCACCTCAACATCTGGGTACTTTGGTCCATTCATTACATGCCCATCCTTTGCTCTTGTGATTGTATCGCTCTGTCTTCTGCGATGCCGTTGCAGTAATCCATCCACTGGGCAAGAAGCTCAGCTGGACACGCTACGGCATCAATTTCGTCTACGACATTCCTGCCATTGCATTCGTGGCAAGTAACGTCGTATCGACCTTGGAAGTAATCTTCCTCAAACCCTTCGTCTTGCCAGCATTCGTCACTGGCACTGATGCCATTGCCGTCGATGCTCGGGTTGACGTGTTTGCCATTCCCGTTGCAGGTAGGGCAAATGATCTTGATGGTGGGAATACGCACCTCGTACAGTTCCTCGAAGTTGCGCTTCGTGGCTATGGGGCCTTCTGTTGGCATCAGATGTACCCCAGGATCCGTAGCGGTGAAGGGAAACCGTGAGGGCACTTGCCGTCTGGCTCCACTTCGCAACCTTCTTCACAGGCCGTCTCAATACTGTAAATCGTGCCGTGAAACAGGATGGCGTCTAGGTTTGCATCACTGCAATATTCCTCTGCGTGCTTGGCAGCTTCTTGCTTCTGTTCTTTGGTCAATGCCATTGCTATGCTCCTAATGTTGTTTGCTATAACTAACTATACCAAGGGTAAGCCTCCATGCCTACCCCTTGAATTGGATTTATATTTGATCTAGGTCGTAGAGGAAATCCTTAACAAGCCTCACGAAATCCAGAACCTTGTTGGGGTCCTCTGCAAGTTCCTTGTTGCTATCCGGATGCAGGATCTCTATGACGTGATACAGGTATTTCCGAATGTACGGCTGAGCTTCCTTCGTCGTAAGCTTCACGAAGCCGTACCTTTTCATGAACTCTCGTACCCCTTCGAGGTCTTCCGGTAACTCCCATTCTTCCTCGAAATCAGCATTTAGTGGGCTGTCCTCTTCTAGCATTCCAGTTCGCAGCCACACGGTATCTTCACCGTTGAAGGCAAAGACCCATGCGTGGCTGGTCTGGGCAGCGTAGAATCCCGGACGGAAGTTAGCTGTCACGGATGGCCCTTCCCCATTCGAGCCACAAAGCTATGCCGATCCACTGCCTCTTGCTATGGATGGTGAATCCGCTTTGCCGTGGGTCTGAATGGTAGAAGTACCTTTCCACAACGTGCCTTTCAACGCCTGGAATTCTACTTCGCTCGAGGTAGTACGTCATCCGCACTGCTCGAGGATCTCGTTGTAAACGGCTTCTGCCAAGTCCCAGTCTTCGGAACCCTTGTTGATCATGCCAATGGCTTCAGCTTTCGAGAAGGTGGGTAGCCCAATGCACATCGTGCGTCGTTCCTCTGTGGTCATCGCGTCCCATGCCAAGGAAGCAGCTTCTGCGTCCACGGCGGAGGGTCCGCTGTTGTATTCAACGCCGGTGTCGGGGTTGGATGAGCTATCAAGATCACCGCACCCGGCGAGGGCCATTGTGCCGACGACGAGTCCAGCTCCGAGTGTTCTTATCTTCATGTTGTGGGGTCCTATCAGTTGTATATATGAGCTACTTAGCTCGGCAGCACAGCGAACATTTCTGCCCGCTGCGCTGGGCGCTCGGTTGCTTTACTCGGTGTGTGCCTCTCGCCGCCTGCGGGGCTTTGGAGGCAAACCGGCATGGCCGTTGATGCGGAACATGAATGGTAGGCTGAATTTCTCATCTATGCAGTAGTTGTAGAAATTGTCCATTGCCTTAATGGAGCCGCAATGCACCAGGAATGTTGCGTGCGGTATTTCCTGAGTGTACCACTCAAGCGCAGTGGCTAGGAACTGCTCCTCGTCTGTGTGGTAGATCCACAACCTGCACTTCTCGCCGTGCATTCCGGTGGGCTCGTTGTGATCCCAACTTACTGCGTAGGTGAAGCCGTTGGTATAAACCTCACGAGGGTCATATTCAATAACGTGCTCCGGGTCCTCCGGGGCCTCGTTGTTAATGGGTTCTGACATTTACTGACTCCTATTTGTTGGTGAACGTGTACTGGTTGGTTCTGTCATGCTATGGCTCCATTTATAGGTGGCTATAACTAACTATAGCGTGTGCTTGGTTCGGGTGTTGCCTCAAAGTATGGCGTTTTCCAGGTCGTTCATTACCCAGAAATTCCAGAGGTAACGCAAGCTCACGGGCCGGTATGGCTCCAACGCACACCGTGACAGAATACTGCCGGTGCGCCGATTGCCAACCGCTATGGCGTGAACGCAGGCGTCATCAAAGGCTTGCTGGTAGATGGCAACCGGGGCGCTGACCCAAGTGTTGTCTTCCATGTAGCTGCCGAGGATGGGGTCGCAAGCGTGGAGCTCTATGTAACACTGATCGGTGAGAGGGGTTGCTGTGCCCTCCTCGAGATTCACCAGCATTGCATCGTTGGCGTTAGCCCCCGGAACTTTGTCTGGAGTCACTATGAATATTGTCTTCATATTGCTATGCACTTCCTTTTGCTATTGGAATGATGATCATTTCTACGATTACAAATGCCAGAAAGGCAAACGCAACCACGATGGGCAGCCAACGGCGGTTCATGAAACGCCATCTGCGCTGATGACTACGTGCCTGATGGGGTCGAAGATTAGGCCCTCTGAATACCCCATGCCCGGGAAATTCTGCGCCAGTACCCCGATGACCATGCAGCGGTCGCTCAAATCCAATTCTGGTGGCAGCGGCTCGCTTGGTTCGTACCATTGCCCCTCTTTATTGAAGCTGGGCGGCAGGTTCTGCGGGTAGGTTACCTCTTGAGCTTTGGGAGGCCACACGTGAACCGTGTAGCCGTAGTGCTCTTGGAAGCCGTTGGCCTCAAACACTTGATGAAGGTAATTCATGGTGAGTTGGGCCACCTCCTCTGGACAATCTTGATGAATAACTATTTCCATGATTTGTAACTTTCTGTTTGGGTGTTCATGAATTTGGTAAGTTGATGAATACTGCGGGTTCGGCCACGGGTCAGGTGGTTTTGAGAATTGCTATTACGAGAGCGGCAAATATGACGACCACCATGCCGATATGTTGTAGAGGATGGGGGTCGTTCAAGTAGGTTTGCAGCAAATTTCTCATAGAATCACCTCCATCTGGGTGTCGTTCGGCAGGTTGATAACGATTGAAGCAGTGCCGCCCATAGCATCTATGTACTTGGCGACCGTGCTCAACCGGAGGTCCTTACCCGGAGCCAACGCTTGGCTGACTGCCGAGGCGGTGAGCCCCAGTATTTCCGCTATCTGTTCTTGCGTTACCCCCGCTTCCAAACGCACAGCACTAAGGAAGTTACGTTCAGGAACGTCGGTTCTGCTGCTAGGCCGAGCGCCGTAGCGCAAGTCCTCGCCTGTGTGTACCTTGGCTCCTGGCGGCGCTACTGCCGACCAATCAGCCGGTGCCTCCTCTGAGAAATCAGTGGGGCCAACGGGGTTGCTCTCGGTGGCGCTCATAGCGGCCACCCGAGGTCGTTGAACAGTGCTTGGCGCAAGTTCATGGTGGTTTCTACGGGGTCTTCCTGTATGTGCTCTGCCGTATCAGCGGGCCAGCCTGCCTCTACCCATTGCTCTGGGCGTGGCGTGTATGAATTGTTGGCTAGCTCTAACAGTATGGGTGAACCCATTGGGTCATAGCCCTCGGGGCAATCACCCCAGTAGGCGAGCCCTATTGCTTCTGGAAAGCATTCTGCGTAGCAGGTGATTGCGTGCTCCGCTGCCTTGATTGGGTTGCGCTCTGTGGCCGGTAGGCGGGCTTTGAGCCAGCCCCATTGCTCCGGAGCCAGTAGCGCCTTAGCTTCTGGATTACTAGGCATGATTGCCCTTTCTATTGTTGGTAGATTGTTAACGGTGCCTTTAGCTTTAGCTTACAGCACTATTGCTTCAGGTGTTGCTTCTGCGCTGGCGTGTTATTCCGCCATGTGGCGCTCGAAGCAGCTTTGCCGCTCCGGCCGTGAATCGGCTGGCTCGGCGGGGAAGCCTTGCGTACCTGAATCGCACAGAATAGGTGCGTCATCAACAATGCTGCGTGTGAACGCATCATCGCTGCACCACAGATCACGGTTGCACTTGGAGCACAACACGTGATTCGGGTAACCTGATTCCTCAGGCCCGATTTGGATGCCTATTGCTTCATGCTTCATGATTTGCCTTTCGGGTAGGTCTTCAAAAATATGTGGAGCTGGTGGCTACGGCCCCGCTCGTGAATTCGGGGGTGAGGGGGTGCCTCTGCTCCACTGGCTGGAGGCGTGCAAGTTCAGCACGGCTCGGGTGTGGCTCGCCCAGAACCACGGCTCCGCTGTTGAGCGTGTTGAGCCATGGCTCCGGATGAGCCCGCTTCACCCACCATCCAGCACGTGAGCAGGCAGGCTCGCGAATTGCTCTTCGCCTTCTAGCCTGTTCCACTCACGAGCCCTCTGGTTGTGACGGGTGTAGAGCCACTCCACATCATCATCGTGGAAGCTGTACTTCCGGATCTCATCCAAGAGCGATTGCTCTTGATGGATCCGGTAGCAAGCGGACTCCAACCGATGGGAAGAGATCACACTCATGATCCTTGCTTCCTCACCGCATGAGAGCACGATGCGAAGCAACTGATTGTGCTGCTCCACTGTTCGGCTCATGAGTGCCCCGATGTATGCCTCCTGCTCGCTGGCGGTAGGCTCCAGGTCACCCATCTCACATGCTTGGCAGAGGTGGTCTATCCCGCACCCTCCGGTGTATGCCCCATGAGGGCAGTACGGATAAGGTGTTCGGTCCATGTGCATCAGCTCCTTGTGCTCCAGTAGCTCCTCCTGTGTAGGGGGAGTACGAGCCTAGGTAGGTCCTAGGGCTCTGTGGTTCCCCAGTGTGTGCTGGAGCACCACAGAGCCCCAGCCCCCGAAGGGGCTAGGGTAGCTGTGTGAGCTAGACGCTTACGGCCTCGGCGTACAGCATGGCAAGCTGAGCCTTGGTGCGCTTGGCTGGAACCTTGGTGCCAAGATCCTCCAGGGCTGCCCTGATCGCAGGCACTTCCATTGCCATTGCTTCCTGCAAGCCTCTTGCCTTGGCTGTGGCGGTTGACCGGGCATCGGGGTTACGCACCTCGGCAGGGGTAAGGGCTACCCCCGTCTTGCGTAGTGCGCCCTCATACAGCTTGCTATCGTGCTGCAGATAAGCGCCTCCCTTGCCACATCGCTTGCCCTTCAGGGTGAAGCCTGTGGCGGCCTGATACAGCTTGTCTACTGCCGCTGGGCTGAGTGCCCAGAGACCATCGCTTGCTGTGCCGCAGAGCGCCATGATGCCACCCACAGAGACGCTGTAGAAATCGTACAGTGCCTCGATATTTTTGGGCGTGGGCTCTACCAGTACGATACCGTCCTGATTGTACTTGGACAGATACCGCACATACGCCTCCTGGCTGTGGTCGAGGCCTGTGGCGATCTGGACCGCCTTAGCCTTCTCCCCAGCCTCTTGCAATTCACGTGCCTTGTCCAGGATCTCTCCTGTGATGTCAGCTCTCTTCATTGCTATCCTCCTAATTAGTTCCCCCGTTGTGGGGATCCCCGTTGTGGGGGACCGGCAGCTTGCCGATGCAATACCCGCATGGAGGCGGGTATTACACCGTGGGCTACTAGACTGACCAGTTGGTGCCATGGTTGGTGGGTTGCAAGTGCTGGCTGTGCCCCGCAGCAATGCCTACGTGGTAACGCTTGGCGAGGGGCTGTGCCTTGCGGCGGCGTGCCTGCTTGGCGGCGGCCAACGCTGCGAGGCGGCTGTTATAGCTGCCTACCCGTTGGGCTGCCAACCATGGCGTGGTGCCTGCGCTGGCAGCCTTGTTTATAGCTGGGCGCACATACGGTGTTTGCACGTTGCAAACATTGCATTGGCACGCCTGCCAAACATGGCCCGTAGCGCTGCGCACAATGCGCTTGCCGTGGCCGTTAGGTTGTGTGTTGGGCATAGCGGTAACACCTACTTACTGGGCGCAAGCGCCCATAACCCATAGCGGTAGCTAGGCCACCGCCCCGCAGCTACACTTTGTAGCTACTTGGTATGTATACACAATACCAAGCCTGCGCTGGTAAGTACATACCAAGTAGCCACTAACTACACCAAACAGGGATTTGCCACAATTCTACTTGGAATGGTTATTCTACTGGGAATGCTTACAAGCCACGAACTGCCAACACACAGTGACGAAGTGCATCAACTGAATGCCCACCACTACGCTCACCCGAAGTGTCGTCATGCTCCAGGATCGTACGCATCTTCCCATCGCCTATCGCCTTCTTAGCTGATGGTGAACTGATGACCATACGAACCCCCGACACATCACCACCATCATCCCGAAACCCTTCACCTGCAACATCCACATCAAGCCAATCCCGAATCATCTTCCACAGCAACCCACCCACAAGAACAGGCGACACCGCATTCCTTCCACCCGCACCCTTACCCACCTTCGTTGGTGACAGCACAAAGTCTTCCATCACTATCAGAATGTCCTCACCGGCTTCCCTCTCCTGCATACAAACCTCGGAGATCCACCACGCAACGTCTTGGCATTTAACCCCACTTTCAGTCCACCAATCAACCCCAACCGAATCGGCCCTTGCCGTTATTACCTCGTCCAACACGACTCTTTCCCATCCACCATCATCCGCATCCACCCCAAACATGAATGCAACACCTGAAGTGTTTCCTGGGTCTATACCTACCACCAACACAATTACGACTCCTATACACACTAAATAACGAAGCTCAAATCGGCTTTCGATTCATGCTTTAACCTAACCTCACTTCAGTACCGAAACCTCTACTCCCTTTACCCACCATAGGCTAACCCAAATACCCCTCCTAAACCACTATTAAACTAATCTAATAACTACTAGGAGCGCACGCAGGAGTAGAAAGAGACCCTAGGCAAAAAACTCTCTCTCACACTCACTCTGCTTTTACTACCCTCCCCTCTTAACTGTCCTTGTGTGCGCTCCTGGTATTTATTAGCATTTAGTATTGTATTGGAGCCACCCCGACCTTAGACTGATGCCATGCCCACTACCTCAAAGAAACCAAAGTTTAAGATCTCAACACGCTTCTGTCCCATGTGCCTCGAGCCATTCAGTGTTGAACGTAAGCGGGGACGACCACCCGTCTGGTGCTCCGACGAATGCAAAGACACAGCCAAGGACAACGACGAGCAGGATCTCCGTATCTGCCAGAACACAGACTGCAAGAACACCTTCACCCTCGGCGACACCAAGACCTCCGGTAGCTACTGCTCCAGCCAATGCAACACGAGACAGCGCAAGCGCCAAGTGAAGAACACCAACAGCACCTGCTCCCTAGCCTCGTGCACCGAACCACGCCCAAGGACCTCAGCCAAGAACAGAAGCCAAGGGCGATACGACCAGTTCTGCTCCACGGCCCACGCCAAGGAACACCTCGCCTACATCAAGGAAGAGCGCCCCGATCGCCTCGTCTGCCACAACGAGGAATGCGAGAACCCCATCCCCATCGACACCACCTCCCGACGCCTCCCACCCAAATACTGCTCGGCAGAATGCAGAGAAGCGCTCTTCCTCGAAGACATGGACGAGGAAGAGATCTCCGATCACTACGACTCCGTCGCCACCCGAAAGCTCGGTAAGCCTCGCCCTGTCCACATCGAGTCCGGACCATGGACACCACACAACATCGTCAGCGACCGCCAATCCTGGAGCACGCTCGTCGACAGGGAGCAAGAACTAGCCGAGGCGATGGGCTGGACCGAGGACCTATACCTAACCCACCCCGGCTTCTACACCCCCGAGGTGGAAGCGCACATCAACCGCCTACGCCTGAACCTCCCCGGCAACCCCACCTACTCCCGCATCCGCATCAAAGAAGGCGTCGCCGAACCTACCTTGGAAGAGAAGCAAGACAAGGACCGGGCCGAGAAGGAATGGCGGGCAAAGATGATCGAGGCCGCAGAGAACAACCCAGCCCGAGAGATCTACTTCATCCGCCGCATCCAAGCACACATCTACCGCTGGGAGGACGTTGACGATAAGTTCACCACCTTCACCGACGACCAATGGGTGAAGCACTTCCTCAAGAGTCTCGAACCACTGACCGACCCCGACCACCCGCTGTATGATGCCCGCATAGCCTCTCTCGAGAACACAGACCCGTTCTCCTAACCGCAACCCTCACGTCCTATGCCATACAACAAACCCGAAGACGCCTGGATCTTCAGCGACGAAACACCCCTACTTCCCCCTGCGCTTGGGGCAGACCCCTACGACACTGATAGCCTCGCCGACCTGCCATCGCCATGGGAGCACCGCCGTCAATGCTGGCTGATGTCCCCACCTATCTGCCCAGAGTGCGGGTTCCGCTATCGCCGCCCTGTCAACGTCAACCGGCAGAACAACCCCTTCCGCACATCATGTAGCCAAGGCTGCCACTCCCGGTGGAACGCTCGCCTCCGCTACTTGTATCACCCCGAGCGCCTTCGATACGAGTATTGGCCCGGTCGGGACGAGAACGTACCCCACCCCGACATCGTCGCCTTACGCAAGATATGGAACAAGGACGGCGACCGTCAAGACCCAACCAACACACGCTCGGCCTTCAGCACGAACATCTGCTCACACATACTCTCTAGCTTCCCGACCAACGACTTCCCACTGCAACCCGACCGCAGAGGCAAACACTGTAGGATGGCCGCAGGCACCCGCACCGACCATCCGGGATACGGGCCGTGCTGGAAGCACGACAACACCGCCAGAACCAACAAAGCAAACAGGGAGCTAGCGATGGAACGTATGGCAGAGCAGGACTACATCCTCGGAGCACCAATCGATGTGACTCCGGAAGAAGCCATCCTCAACGAGGTGCACCGCACAGCCGGTCACGTCGCATGGCTGTTCGACAAGATCCAAGTGATCGGTAGGAACGACGAGGACGAAGCTCTTAAACAGTTCACTAAGCTAGGCGTCACGCCCAGCGTATGGATGGACATGTATCAGAAGGAGCGAGATCACTTGATGGCCGTCGCCAAGACTGCCGCAAGCATGGGCATCGCTGCTCGTCAGATCGAGATAGCCGAGGAACAGGGTCGCATGTTGGCGACCGTACTCCAGAAGTTCCTGGAGAGTCCCGTTATCTCCCTCACCCCACAACAGCGGGTAGACGCCCCCGAGGTAATCCGAGAGCTCATGACCACGGTGACAGCAACCGCTACCGAAGTCAACCCACGGCAGCGAGAGCTCGTCGAGCACAGTGGCGATACAGACAACCCCGTAGATCCCATTGTCATAGACCAGCCAAGCCTGTTCGACGAAGAGCCATGATGTAACATACCGAGTATGACAACTAGAGGACTCGGCTTCAGCGGGCAAATAGGCAGGATCGCAGGCGTGCGCTATGGCGCACAGCGAGCCTTCATCAGCCAAGGCATTGTCCCCAACCGCTCTCTCAACCCCGGTCGGTACGGCTCCATCCCCAACCGATACATGGCACTGCGAGCATCCAACCGAGGCGCTAGTACCCGTACGATCGTTGCGGGTCTCAAGGCAGGTGGTCATACGGTTCGTCCTGGAGCGAGGGTGAACTTCGCAGACCGCAAGATGATTAGCAACATGCGGAAGGTCGAGCTGAGGCAACACCGAGCCACGCAGAAGTCACTGACCAAGATCAGTGGGGCTACTAAGGGTGCGATGCTTAAGAACTTCGCAGGCCGAGCCTCCTTCACCGTCAGGAGAGGTGGTGGCAGCTTCGGCAACTCCCTCCGTGCCGCTGGCTTCGGAGCCTTGGTGGGCACAGGCACAGGGGTAGTCGGCCTCGGCGCTATTGCCCTCACAACCAAGGCGACCCAGAAGGTCAAACAGCGCAAGATGAAGAGGGCCAAGCGCCCGACTCGCAAGAACAACGTCAAGACCAAGTCGCAACTCAACAACGGCAAGAACCAGAAGAAGCCGAGCTTTGCTAGGCGACACATCCGTGTCCGTCGAGACGGCAAGGGCCGATTCGCAGGGAGCTACTGATGGGCAAGTACGGAGCACGACCAACCAACATCGCCAAGGGCATCCGGGGGAGGGCCACCTCATTCAATCTCAGAGGAGCAGCCGCCTACAATCGAGCATGGGGCGTCGGAATTCTCAGCACAACGAATGTCGGGCCATTCACAGGCTTTAATGGCTATAATCGGCCACCGACCATCCGTGGCCTCATCAGAAACGGAGTGGCCCACCGGGTCAATGCTCGAGCAGTACGCAACGTCGGCGGCATCATGAGGCAAAGAGAGAGCCTCCACAAACAGTCCATGGCTGCCAGTCGTAAGGCTGGACGTATCATCACCATCAGGAACGGACCACAGAAGATCGCAGCTATTGGTCGAGGGTTCCGGGGTGGCGTACCGAAGGCAGCATTCGCCGGGGCCGTAACCCTCGGCGTCACCACTGGCAGTCTCCAGTTACACGCCAAGTACAAACGATCTAAGAACCCACGCATGAAGAAGATTCATATCAAGAACAAGGCCAAGCACAAGGCTGCCCGTGCCAAGTACGTGAAGAATACGACCAGAGGGCAGCGAGCGGGAAGATTCGGTAGGAACATGAGGATCGCCTTCGGACCCAAGCAGAAGACGAAGTCACAGCTAAACAATGGGAGAAACCAGAAGAAGCCGAGCTTTGCTCGACGACACATCCGTGTCCGTCGTGATAGCAAGGGTCAATTCGCAGGGAGCTACTAATGGGCAAGGGTAAATACGGAACCAGCGGGAGCGGGCGCTATGGCGTTCGCAACGGGTTTGTCTCTGGCCCCAAGAGCGGCAGTGCCGTGCCGAACAACACACCCACGGTCAACCAGCTTGCTCGGCAAGTGTTCTCCCACAAGCCACCCAAGAGCGGAGGGCGAGGCACCATCTCCAATGTCAAGAATGGTCGAGCCGGGAGGTCTCCCACTCGCCAAGCTGGCAGGGGCCTTCAGTTCGCCAAGCAACAGGTCATAAGTCGTAGCCCGATACACCCCGTAAATCAATATCGACGAGCTCTCAGCTTTACCCGTGGCTCAACAGGAGGCGGAAGAGCAAAGGCTGTGGGCCTAACGATTCGACACTTTGCCAATCGGGGAGCCGGTGGTCTCAAGGGAAGTATGAGAGCCGGAGGCTTTGGAAGAACGGCTTTGATAGGTGCTACTGCCGGTGGAGTTAGCGGGCTTGCCTATAAGCAGGTCATGAAGAGAAACAATGTCACCCCTCGCAAACAAGCCAAGGCCCGTCGCTTGAGCAAGAAGTCCAACAAGCCAGCATCCAAGTCTCAGCTCAAGAACGGCAAGCAGGGCAAGAAGCCCAGCTTCGCTCGCCGTCACATTCGTGTGCGTCGTGATGGCAAAGGCAGATTCGCAGGCAGCTACTAATGTCCAACCCTTTCAGCGGATACTTCCGTGGCAAGGGTGTCGGGCCTCGCAGGGACAGCATCTCCAAGCTCCCCCACGGCAAGGTTGTCAGCCAGCACAAGGGCGCACCTCGCAGCGGTGGCTACGGCAAGATGCAGGTCGCAGGGGGCACGGGCAAGGTGTACTCCAAGTCTCCTGTCGGCAACATCAAGGCCATCCGCAACGCCCAAGGGCGCAACGCTGTGAACAGCCGAGCCAAGAGCTATGTCACTAACCTTGGCAAGAGCGTTTACAATCGAAACATCAACGTGGGTGGGCTGAAGGGCACAGCCCATCGCTTTGCTGGTCACATTGTCCAGAACCGGGGCCTGCTAACTACTGCCGGGGGAGTGGCAGCACTCGGGGCACTGAAATACGCTGGTCGCAACAAGGGCAGTCTCAGGCTCAAAGCCCGCAAGGTCACAACTCGCAAGCCCTCTAGCCAAACCAAGAACGTACAGAAGAAGCCCGGTTTCATCAAGCGTCACATCCGAGTGCGCCGAGATGCCAAGGGTCGATTTGCGGGTAGTTACTGAGACAATGAGGTAACATACCGAATATGTGGATTGCTTCGGAGAATCTCAACGGGACTCACGACTTCACCGATGGTGCTGCCGGAGAATCGATGGAGTTCACGATAACCTCTTCCGAGAACAACCTCTGGACGAACTTCACCTGGACCGGGCGCATCATCGGGTCTGACGACGCCGAGGTCGGCGTATTCGGCATAGATGATACAGGCACAACCGATGGCTTCCTGAGCCTGACGGTTACCCTAGACAAGTCAGAGTCGATTAACATGATTCCCGATGGGCTGTACCGCTGGGGAGTACAGGGCGTCTACGGAGAGATCGAGTACGAACTGGGTGGATATGTCCGCCCCCGATTTAATGCGGTGGTGTAATGGCAAATTCAATCTTCACACTCACGTTTCCAGCAGTCCCACAGGGCGGCGGCGGCGTTACCGACCATGGTGCTCTAAGTGGGCTGGCCGATGACGACCACCCTCAGTACCAGAAGGAATCAGAGAAGGGAGCAGTCGACGGCTACGCTGGTCTCGATGGTTCAGGGTTAGTTCCTTCAGCGCAGCTTCCATCCGGGGCAGGGTCCGGTGACATGGAAGCTGCAACGTATGATCCCACCGGAATTTCAAACGACGCATTCAACGCTGGCAATTTCATTGGCAACTTCGACTGCGGCATCTTCATCTAGAAAGGATTCAGGCAAATGGCAAGATTTCAACTACGACGAGGTGCCAAAGCCTCTGTTCCAACCACAAGCATGTTGGCTGGTGAACCTCACTTCACCACTGACCGGAGCACTCTGCATGTGGCTACTGATGCCACTACGTCAGTGCCTCTGGTTCCGCCAATAGACGATCTCACAACCTTGGCCTCAGTTGCCTCGGGTGACTTCCTGCTGATGCACGACATCGATGAAGCCGGTGGCGGCATGATGGAGAAGAAGATCACCTTCAATAACTTCAAGACAGCCCTTTCCATCCCGGCAGGCTCGAGCGACGAGAACGTCGCCGTGATCTCCGGTGGAACCGCTGGCTACCCATGGGGAACAGACGGCACCGATGGTGTCTTCCGAATGGGATCAAGCATGTCATGGGCCAAAGACGTCGGCGATGCCTACGTTACTCTCGACGTTGCCACGGTCGATGGCGGTACCTTCTGAGTCATGGCCCTCATCCAGTTCAAGAGGGGTACTCAGGCAGAGCTTGACACCGCAGCAACCGCAGTTGAGCTGAATGTCGGAGAGCCCTACTACGTCACAGACGTTGGCTACGTCGCTATCGGCGTGACCACCAGTACATACGTTCCAGCGCCAATGTCGTTGCTCGTTGTCCTGGAGTCAACAGACTCTGACCCCGGTGCCGGAGCCTATCCGGACGGCACACTCATATTTAAGAAGCTGTGATGGATGCGGAGGAGCTTCCCTTCAGGGACCGCATCAAGACAGTTAACTTCGGCACTCCACGGAAACCACGGGTAGCAGTGGACCGTGAGGCCGATGTCAAACACGTTGAGCTATTGGCTGAGCGTGACGGTGGGTATGGTGGACATCAGACCCACCACCCCGACGGCACCTTCGATTGTCGTGTCCAAGCCGACCCACTCAGTATGAGCCTTACCCCTAGGGAACCAGCATGACAATGCACTCAAGCGCCTTCTTCGGGCAGAACCTTCTGGATGTGCTTGCCCAGAACACGAACTACGCCGACTATCTGCCGGACTACAACGATGCCAGCGATATAAGGGCCATGCTCTCGCTGAATACCTACGATGACTCCGGCGATAATCCGGTGGGCACAACGGCCCTCGGCTACTCAGACATCTCAGCCACGGAACACGGCTCGGCCACCGGCTACACCGTGGGCGGCTTGGCACTGAACGCCGCTGGGGGATTTACCCCGGCACTGACCATCTCCGCTGGCGTCATGTATTGGCGGATTGCGAAAGATCCACAGTGGACCACGGCCACCATCACTGATGCCGCAGGCGTTCACTTCTATGACAACGGCCCCACAGGGAAGCCCCTCATTTGCGGTTTGAAATTCGCCGCAATCGGGAGTTCGGGAGGTGGCTTCTTCCTGGTCGATCTAGACGCCAACTTCACGGTGTTTGACTTGGACCTCCAGCCGTGAGCACTCATACGCCAGAGATTACTCAGGATTGCTCCAAGCGAGATTCTGGTTCATTCCTAGACGAGAACACCAGCTACATCTGGTTCGGTAATCACTTCGGAAGCAACTTTTATTACACCGGCTGGCTACTGAAGATCGATGAGAACGATGTCCCCGGCACGTTGGCCGACATTGAGACCACGATCCTCAAACTGACTTGGGTAAACTCAAACGCCAATAATCACTACGGCGAGTTCGCAATGCTGGCCGACAGGTCCGACGCCTTCGTCACTGGTGACTCACCTAAGGATGATTGGACTGCCGCCGATACGGAGAACGGCACAGTTACGTGGGATTTCGGTGGCGCTACTGCCGGAGCACAGGTAGATAGCCCCGACCTCTCCTCGCTGCTCGAGTCAGCCTTGGCAGCCTCTGGTGGGGCGGTCAGCGGCTACTACTACATCGCTCTGCTCCACAAAGGCGATTCCGGCGGCTCTGTTGGTACGAGTCAATTGGGTTCACGACTGACCGTTGGCAAAGAGCCCGA